>Ga0214545_1002892_pt1 | contig 32995 bp, 20 predicted proteins | sample CNSS4metaG_FD_160064 | JGI IMG/M metagenome (GOLD analysis project Ga0214545, IMG submission 160064) | Root nodule microbial communities from cowpea collected in UCLA plant growth center, Los Angeles, California, USA - CNSS4 | ecosystem: Host-associated > Plants > Roots > Nodule | place: USA...
TTCTTCAACAAAATTTTATTTTTAAAAAAAAAAAAAAAAACCAACAGGGTGGATGACAACTTCACCTATAATGTCGTTTTCCACCCTAACAATTCGACCTTATTTTACAAAAAAAAAAATTAACAAACCTATTTTTACAAATTTAAATTCAAATGAAATACAAAATACAAAAATGCCTTCATTTTTTTTATTTAAAAAGTACTATCACCAAACCTTTTACACCAATTACTTAACAGTAAATACATAAAGAAACACGATAAAAACCTTCTAATTTCCCGTCAATCTTTCTACATTAATTATGTTTTATAATAATATAAAACCACTGAAGGAAAAATGGTGAACATAAAATAATTCCTTCGAAATTTAAAATGGAATTATTGTGAAATTTATCCTAATCAATTTCACACTAAAATCACAATTTACAAATCACTTGAGTAAAATCAAAAGGAACCTTTGATAAGTTCATACTATAATAAAATTCTTAATTAATGATTCTAATAAAAAACATGATTAGAGATTAATTTCTTAAGTTGAAATCAATTTTTTTAATAGGCAAAATCTAGATAATTACTTCTAATAACCAATTTAAAAATAAATTTATAATAAAAACTATCTTAATGACTAATCTAGAGATATTATTCAAAAAATTTATTGCAGCAGTCACATCACAATAAAAATAAAAATAAAAACACACGACGATCATTTCATGATATATTTTTTTTTGTCAAACAACTTTTTAGATAGTAACAAATGAAAAGGAATAGGATTTCATTAATAAGGAGAAGTGCTACACAATCATGTATGACCAAGTAATGAGAAAACTACTTTCACTAATAAGATAAATCATATGAAAACAATAACCTAGTTGTCCCAAATACATTTATTAAACGTGTGTATTTATATTTGGATGCAGTGCATCACTGCTGTGGTCGTGGCGGCGCAGGGGCGGGGGCAGGGGCAGGGGCATCCTTTTTGGAGCGAAGGTAACGACATACAGAGCAGCTGATAATGGTGAGAAACAGAAGACCGATGCTTGTGTAGACGATAATGTCAACTCTTTTGAATATATCAGTTATTTGAAAATGATGTTTTTCCTCAGGGTAATCACCAAAATCCTGAAGAAGTCTACGGTGGTTCCCGACAACCATGTCGGTGGCTGCAAAAGCTGTTGTTGACAAAAAGATGAGAATGGTGAGTGCCGTTGTCAACACCATCGTGTATGAAGAAGAAGATTTTGTTTGTGGAAAGAGTAAACTCTGAAAACGGTAGAAGAATGTTAATATGTGATGGAAGAGAGTTGCATGTTCATTCTATTTATATATTAATTTCAGAGGGGAATCTGTTAAATCATGCATGCAGTTCAATGATATTTATGAGGAAAGATTACTGTGTTGCATGCATGAGATCTAGTAAATTAGGGTGCCAAAAGATTTTTGCATGATCATCATTTTAAAACAGAAATGATTCAGTTGAGCATGCCTGATTATTTGTTTTTTTTTTAATAACGAGTAAATAAAAATAAAGGTATATTAATAATAATATGTTTTAAAAGGGTTTTATTTGTAATTTTCTTTAGTTAATTAATTATCAATTTCTCAATTACATTTCACATTATTAATATAACAACAAAAAAAAAGAATTGTCACAAATTTATTAATATTTTCAAACAATTTCCTTCACTTATCCACAATTATCCAAAATAATTCAATTAAATGAGGTTGTGATCATAACGAGCTATCCTCAAGATAAAAATTGATCATCATGCTTATTTCAAAAGAATAAATTTTTTGTCATCATCAGGTAACATGAATATGTCATATCGTGTTCATACTCGTCATTCTATTATTTCAATATCAATTATAAAAAAATAAAAAATAACATTAATAATACGTAATATTATAAAATATTTAATATAAAAAATATATTTTTATATATTTAGTATCAAATATTTTTAAAAAAATTATAAAAAGTTAAATTTCTAATCAAAATATCAAATAGTTATGTAAAATATTTCACAGTTTACACAAATAAAATTTCACAACTGAAACATCTATAAAATTTTCAAACATTAATGAAATAAAGTTAAAAAAACTATAAAAAAATTTAAATTTAAAAATATTTCAAACGTCTCTTTATTAATATATTTTCTTATACACTCAAAAATATCATATTGAATAAAATCTTATAAATAAAAATTATTAAACTAATAATAATAATTTAAATTTAAACTTAAATTTTTTATTTTTTAAACTTTTGAACTTCAATCTATATTTGATACGGTATACAAATTTTATGACAATAACATTAATTATTATATTATTATAAATGTAATTCAAGTGGTAAAATTACACTTATAATAAAAACTTAGAAAATAAAAATAACTATATAGAAATAGTCAAATAATATTTTACAATATAAAAAAATGAAAAAGATAAAATTAATTAATATATCGATAAATAAATTTTAGTGACCAATAATGATTAGTAACTATGGTAACCAATTTAGATATTAATTTACAAAACTAAAAAATATTGGTTACTAAAATAGTCACTATTATGAATAAAAAATTATAATTGATCACTAAATTAGTCTTTAAAATTAGTTACTATGGTTTTGGCTATCAAAGAAAATTAGTCACTACAAATTAGCTACTTAGATTTTAGCTACTAAAATGACTTAGTTTCTAAATTGGTCTCTAATTAACTAGTGATCAGTTATAATTTTTTATTTATAATAATACTAGTGAACGACAATTTTTAATTTTATAAATTAGTATCTAAATTGGTCACTATAGTGACTAATTATTTTTTGTTTTTGTTTCTAATTAAGAATTTTCTTATAATGATATATATATATATATATATATATATATATATATATATATAATAACTTATGAGACAAGATTAATCTTTTAGAATATTAAAGTAATATTTCATCTGGATAAGTTTACACAAATCAATAATTGTGTTGTATGTTTAGGATTGATGTAAAATATACACATACTTATGTGAAGTGATTATCTATATTTTTCGTAATATATTAAAAATTAATTTAATTATTAGTAATTTGATACATATTTATAAATTGCCTTAATTTTTTGGAATTAGAATGAATTTAACTTTTAAATAAAGAAATATGCACGGCTAGTTTTAAGAGTAAATAATTGATTTTAATTGTCATTTTACTTTGAAGTATCTAAAAAGAAAAAGTAAACAGTAGAATAAAATAATGGATTAAATATATTTATAGTATTTAAATTTAGATGTAAAATTGAAATACTAAATTTCATACATTTTGATTCTCATATTTTAAAAATAATGTAATCTTTTTATCTCAAAAGTTTAAATTTTTTTACATGTTTAACGAAGTTAAACTAGGAAGATTATATTTATTATTTTTTAAATTTGAGAATTAAATTGTATTGTGTTATGTCTAAATTAATTTTATGTCTAAATTTAGGAATTATAAATATATTTAACTCATAAATAATCCTAACAAATCACGGTGTTGTGTTATGTTGCTTTGCAAGGTAAGCTTCTAGCTGCATGCTAAATACTAAGTTTACCCACATGCCATTTGATATGAAGAAAATATTTTCAAATAATCATTCCAGATGTTAGAATTACTTAAATGGAATAAATTCTAGTTAGTTGGTTCAAAATACTTTAGAACTTTTCTATAAATAAAAAGATAACGTGATATAACGATTGTTAGAGTGATAGCGGGTGGAAACAAAAGGAGAGACATGAAATGTAGAATTCATGAAATAATGACAACCAAATAGTTTAAGGTGACAAGTAATACACTATTAACATGACATTGTAGTTAATTTTCGTCCAATGATTTTGTTACCAAAGTTATAATTCTACAATTCTGCACTTAACCAGGTCTAATACAGAATTAAACATAACATTGTAGTTAATTATTACAACAACTAGTTCAGATGTAAATTAAAAAGGAAAGGATGCCTTAAATTGGTTATATGCATCTTTGTCTGCTTCAAGTTGCTGTCGAAGGGCTTTTTCTTTGGCCTCAATCTCTGCAAGATCAAAAACCAGGTCTTTAGTCTGATGAGCCCACAAGATGCTATCATTCTTCAATGTCTCCCTTTGTTTCTCGCCTTCATTTATAGCCAACTGAAAGGTCTCCCTCTCTTCCTTCAGTTTAGATAACTGTTCTTCAAGTTGTTCAATAGAAGAAGATATTTCATTGACCCTGATGTTGGCAATTGAAATGGACGTTGTGATTTGCTCTTGTGCATGTTTAGTTTCTTGCAGTTTGTGAAGAATATCTTCTTTAGCTCGGTTCAACTTGACTTTCTTTATTCCAACTGTACAAGATTCTTTGTGGTGAGCAACAGCACTGTTGAAGAAGAGTCTGAATGTCCTCATGAATGTTTGCTGGGCAAGAGAAAGTAAATTCTCATTCTTATGCAACTCTTCAAGAATAAGTAGGACTTTTGATAATTGTTCATAGTCTGTAACAAAATCACCTAAGCTGAAGGTCTGCATCAAGTCCTTTAGCTCTTTTGACAGAACATCTGTAGGGCAGCTTTGAGATTCTGGTGGTTCTGACAGAGTAGCAGATTGTGAAGTTTTGGAAGAAATGGAAACCTTCCCAGTCAGGATATTTTCAATAGCACTCAAAGGGTCATCTTCGATCATTTTGTCAATGGCTTCTACATCAAGTGGTGTGTTTCCAGAAGAGACTTCATCAGCCTTTGGGTCCATTTGATCTGGAGATTCTTCACCCTTGCTGGAAGCAACCTGCTCTTGAGCATTGGCTTGGGCAGGGTTAACTTTCTCCACCTCTTCTACAAGTCTTCCATTGAGTATTGGCTCAGCAGCATTTGTATTTTCAACAAGAGGAGCATCAACATTGACTGGAGCAGCTGCAGGAGGATCGTTATAAGGGGGTAAATCAGTAGTAGAGCTTGAAATTGCAGCAATTGGAGGCTCTCTGGGAGCACTTTTCTTTGTAGTCTTGCTCGTTTGACCAGAATACCGCTTCCGAGGTAGTCTTTTTCTTTTGTACATTACTAAGGGGTCAATATCGGAAGAGGCTTCTTTGTCATCTACTGGGGAACTCTCTTTGCCATCTACTTGGGAACTCTCTTTGCCATTGACTAGGGAACTCTCTGCAGTACGCCTCTGTTATGATAGAAATAGATGTTACAGTGATTAAGAAGAAGAGGTACTTTGACTAGTAGTGATGTAAGCAATTTTACCTTCAGTAATGCAATTATTTTTACCTTCAATAATTCCTCGGATGACGATGCTTCAGGCACATTGTCGGCAGTTCTATCTGCCACATGCTTTATTCTTTTGGACCTCCGGGGTGTTGATGGGGGGTTGGGTGTCTGGTTGATTATGAACTTGGTAGGCTGGGAGCAAGAAGAATTTCATCAGAAGCCAATGCAGTGAATTTTATGGAATTCAAAGTTTTTGGATGGCAGTTACCTTGGTTTTTCGTGGTCTTCCACGTTTTGAAGATGCCAATGCTTCATGGATGGAAGGTGAAATCTTGGATTTCATCTTTACAGAGCTGTTGTTGGATTCCACGTATTCTTGATCTTTAGGAGGATCCATCATTTCGGTTACTTTTGAAACTAGAAAGAAAATGACTTCGGTTGACTATATGATAAAAATGTTGAAATGAAATGCATGAATTATATTGGATGTGCCAAAGGGAGAAAGTTTCAGCCTTTGGATATTTAATGAAAAATGGCATAAAAGTTATTTAGGTAAATGGGAAAACTTATTCAATTCTTATTTCGTTTTTGTAAACACCAAAAAGCTCCACTTGGTGGGTGTGGAGACATACCAGCCTCGGTGAAGGGAGTATTAGGTAGTATTAGTTTTTCAGACTTCAGAAAAGGTTTTTCAAACTTCATGTCTTCAAGTCATGGCTTTGACACCAAGGTCACGATGATAAAAGTACCGTTTCTGATTAAAACACTGAAGTACCTAGGCAAATACAAGATTATGCCTTAAATAGAGCATTCGACAGAAGGGGATCCAAAGATGGAAAGAATTTCAAGATAACAAATGAGTAAGAAATTGGAAAAAGGATTTGAAAGAGTCAAGGGATCAACTCCTTTTATCTCAATAAAAAGTCCAATGAACATTGCCAATAAGAACCCAAAAAAGAGACTCCAGTCTTCTGAAAATTCTCTATCATTGATGTGACAAAAGAATTGGAGAGAGAAAAATAAGGAATTATACCTGTAATTTTAAATGAACAAGCTAGATATTATATATCTTTGCACAAAACATGTATGTATGAACAAATATCACTATCGGTAGAATGGCATGCAACTGCAACTCTCTATGATTTAGCGCACAAGAGCAAACACATACAGCTTCATTTTCTAAACCAAATTCGTACCAGATCTTGTCCTTATTTTACCACTGTCATCACTAAAATCTCTTGGAAGCGTCGACGGTGACTGATCTTGAGGCACATTTTGTGAACATTCTGGCAATTGGCGTTCTTTGTCTTGAGGTTGTTCTGTATTAGCCTTGGGAGAGTTGGTACCAGTGAGTGGCTTTGCATTGTTATTATGGTCAGTCGATGCAGTAGTATTAGTATTCCGTTTTTTCATTTCCTGCCCATAATAATCATGCCAAAAGAACAAAGGGAGGTTGAGAAACAACAAAGGGAAAAACAAACCATGTAAGAAGGTACTCTTCGATAAATCATATGATAAGAGCATCCAAAAATAAGTCAGGAGTTTTGAGAATACCACTGAGAAATGTTTAACTATTCAAGCATAAACCAACCAAATACCATTACCTCGTTATGCTCAGGAGAAGCCAGGTGTGAACGTATAGAGTCCAACATAACCACACCACATACCTGGCAAACAGGCTGCCGAAATTCATTATACCTGTAATTACATGCACACAGGAAAAGTCAAAATCATCTTAGTATAAAATAATGCATATAAGATCAAGTTCCTCACAAGCATCCATAGAAGAAGAAAATAAGAAGGCAAAGTAAATTGAGTTTCTCGCTAAGTTAAAATCAACTAGTACACATGACATTTGCTGAAACACTTTGCAATGAACTTCTCCAAAAGATAAAATGCACAACATGAAAAAGCTAATATATTCTCCCTTCTTATTTCCCTCTTCTATAAGCAGTTTATCTAAACAGGCTATAGCATACAAAATGAAACACATCTTGAGAAAGAACACTTTCAAGTTGTATACACTGTTGCATGCTCAAACATAGCTGCCAACACATTTTACCAGAAAATCAACCAAATCCATAAACGGGCATAACTCAATGCATAAGCAGAAGGTGTTTAAAGACTACTGCGCCATTCACAAGTAAAGAACAGAAAAAATAGAAAAAAAATCATGACGGTTGTGTTTGCAATTAAATCAACATAAAGTAACAAATAATCACTTCCATAAGCAAAGTTGTGAGAAGAGAAAAAAAAAGGAAAATTGAAGTTAGAGATAGATGCGTGAAGAAGTGCAAACCTCACTAGGGGGAATACAGGGTACTTCCCTTTCTTCTTAAAACTAAAGTTAACACGAGACAATGCCTTTTTCTTGACCGGAGAATCCATGTTCCTGCTCGTAAGCAGAAGAAGAATGTGGCGTAAAGGGAAAAGATTGAAAACGCAGCACACTCTGAATGGAACCCTCAACACACCCAAGAAATTGTTGAACCCTTGTTTTATATTATTGTTGTTCAAAATTTTCAATTTCCTCGAAAAAAGAGACAAGGGTCCGAATTGAAACAGGGTAATTTAACCCGACCCGGTTAATTGGACCCGAAATAAAACCTCTACAATTAGTTGTGTTTAGGGGGGTTTTAGCAAGGAAAGAGAAAATGGAGAGAGGGAAATGTTTGGCATTGGTGGGAGGAGGAGCTCTCTTGGGCTCTGTATCTACCTTCTTTCTTCTTAGGCTTCTTCAATCTCAAAAGTATGCAACTTCTTCTTTACCGTTTTATTCTTCTCTTGTTAATTATATTTGAGCTGAACTACTGTTTTTGTTTTGTATTGTCACACACAGACACGCATATATATACAATGACACTGAACTGGTCCTTTGGTTGTTGGAACCCACAAACTTAAGGGCTGGTGCTAAAACAACGTTATTGCTTACAATTTTAGACTTTGCGATAATTGAGTGTCGTAAAAGTTGATGGGTTGGTTGGATCACGTTGTTTAACTTTAGGTCATTGAGCAAAGGGATACTTTTTTTTACTGTACTTTGGATGCTACTGAATGCTTGTTTTGATGTTTGCAGAAGAGGTGTATCGCAGTGCAGTAAGAATGTTACGGCTGATTTCAATGGTAAGTGGCCTGAAAGAATAGATTTTAACCAATTTGTCTCCACTTCTTTTGTTATGATGACTCTATTTTCCTGCTTCTAAACGATAGCCTTTCATATTTGCCTAATTAAAATCTTTAATTATAAAAATTGCACATTCGCTCGCATACTCATCACTCATCAATAGTGGTGAGTTGAAGTTGCAATAAGTCACACACATGTCGATGCTTAATTTCTTGTCCTATGTTTGTTTCAGCGGAAATATAGAGGAAGGAACGGAGATATGGGGAGATAGAATTTAAATACCAAGTTTATAGTTTGTTTAGGAAGTTATTTAGTTAATGGGTTTTGCATTTTTTTTTTCTTTAATGTATAAGTAACAAACGGGGAAAAAAACTGCATTCGTAAGATAGTTTATTAAATCTTAGTTATTGTAGAACTGGTATTCCTTGTAAATGTATTAGTTTGAGTTCATCTAAGTTTCAATGTTTTTCTGGGCAAAAGTACCTTGATATTGTATTTTAGGTTTTCTAGCTAGAGCGTTTAGAGTTGAGTGTCTTTGCTCAGGGTGAGAGGTACTTTTTATACACTTTGGCTAGTTTGTTCTGTTACCCATAGATCCTAAATGTTATTATCTATCCCTTAAAGCTCATACTAAATGTAACCAATTTCAAGTACTACAAGTAGTTATTCCCGTGTTTTTTGTCTTAGATTTCAGGTAGTTTTATTGAATTCCTATGTTAATTATTAATAGACTATATAATTGACTTGTTAGATCATTTATATTCTTTTTTATAGGAAGTCAGGCTAACTACCGATACAAATGCAGACTGTATAAACCTGTTAGGAACAAGTTTCAATGTGACTAATGCTCCTATCTGCCTAAATCCTACTTTCACATCAGGAAATTAATAAGACTGCTTCTCTAAGTGTCCTTGTAAGTGTTGGACTTTGTGTCTCATGCAGGTGTTGAGGGATGCTCTATTTCTGGAAAGAAAAATGATAGGGTGGTTAACGAAGATCTTCTGAAAGATGAGATTGTTTCAGAACAGCTAACTAGGTATTGCAAGTGGTTGCCAATAAATTTAATTAGCATTTTCTCTGAACTTATTTCTGACTGTAACTCTGTTCTACACTGTTGAGTTAATTGGTAAAACATGATCTAAGTAGCACCTTCAATCTTGTTTCATTTTGACTGTGAGCTCTTTTAGCGGTCTAAGAAGGTTTAGAGCTAATGCCTCAATTACCAAAATAGCTGGACTATGCTTGGTGCTAGTTTTTACAGTTAGTGTTTGATGTTTAATATAGGTTGGTTGGACATGGCATGAAATATTTTTTCCTTGCATAGAAATTGTACACTATACATGTTGCCCCACAACTCCCACCATCATGGATAACCAATGGAATATTATTACATTGATTCTATTTTGAAAGACTACTTTTTGCCATGAAGGCGATTTTTTGATTGCTTGATGTGAATTAGCTGAGATAAGAAGAAACAAAAAAAAAGGGGTTAGTTTGACTGGTAGAAGATTTCTTCTCTTTGATTTTTGGGATTACCAACACATCTCCCGCAATGCTTAAATGCCCTTTATACATTTGTTTTCATTAAATGCCCGCATATATCTATTCTACTCAACTTGATCTACATTAAGCGTACATGGATGGTACTTTCTTGATATGTATATCTTTTCTCGAACTTATGTTAATCAAATTGTTTTTGGGTGGAATGTTTATGCCGTAACTAGGAACATTCAGTTTTTTGGCTTTGAATCTCAGCAAAAAGTGACTGGATCATATGTAGTGGTCATTGGTCTTGGAGGTGTCGGTAGTCATGCTGCTACTATGCTCTTGAGATCAGGGATTGGCAAGCTTCTTCTTGTTGACTTTGACCAGGTTTTTTCTCAGATTGATTCTCTCCTTAATGTTTAATGCCATCTAGAAAACTTCGTTGCCACCAAACTCTGAAGTTTTATTTGTTTACATTGTGAAATGGATGTTATGACTCTTACATCAATGTTATTTAGAGCTTCCTTTCTTCATTTTGGCTGGAAATTCTGCATTTTATGTGCTTAAATGGTATGACTACATAATAGTCATAAGTTTTGGAATATACTACCTTAATGATAAAAGAAATGTAAATTAATCAACTATTATAGTTTAAGTAAGAAACTGGAGTTTAGATTGGAAAAAGTTTTGGGTTACTTGGTTCTTTGCTGATTAGCTATCATGAATAGTATTTTAGTAGTTACTCTATTCACGTTAAATGTCAATCTATACAAGCCTTTATTGTTAATTACTCCAGTGCATGGGTGAAGAATCTCAAGCTAAAATCCTGTTAACAATATTATTAAGCTGTATTTGGTAAAACATAGTAAAAAAAGATAAAGTAGTTCTATCTTTTGCTGTCATATTTTCCCAACTCTAGAATTTTTGTATGCATGTGCCTTCCATATAGTTTTGTACTTATTTATTTGTTAAATGAGAAGGTTTCTCTTTCATCACTAAATCGACATGCTGTTGCGACAAGAGCAGATGTTGGCATCTCGAAAGCTCAGTGCCTTAAGGAGTATTACTTATCTGTCTTTCCAGAGTGCCAAGTAGATGCTAAAGTGCTATTATATGATTCATCCACTGAAGAAGAAATTCTCTCAGGCCACCCTGACTTTGTGTTGGATTGTATTGATAACATTGATACAAAGGTATCCTCTAAAGATTACTCTCTACTTGACTGTATTGTTACAAGTTCATGCTGCCATTCTATCATGTAACATAGGTATCCCTCAATCCCCTGTTGTGAGAGGTCTTGTGATCAGGCACTAATGGTTGTTTTATATTCATAGTCTTTTACTTTTCTTTCCTTCAATTCCTTAGCTTCTAACTTGTGAAATAGAAACATTTTGGGATCCATATATGAATGTGGTCTGATGGATAATTTATATTGGTAGTACGTATGCCAATATGACTTGGTTGGCCTTGGAAAACTTGATAAAAACTGTTCTCCTATCCTGTGCTCCTTACTATTAACAATCATGCCGTTCATACTCAAATATATGTTGTCATAATATTGATCTTTCCTTGCATGGTTTGTTTTGTCATATGTCATAGGTGGCACTTCTCGCTGCATGCGTACGCAGGGGCTTGAAGGTTCTATCCGCCACTGGGGCTGGTGCCAGAGCTGATCCAACAAGAATACGCATTGCCGATCTGAGAGAGTCTACTAATGATCCATTGTCTCGAGCTGTAATGTTCCTTTATGTCTCCTTTTTATTGTATTTTCTAGAGCTTAAACCATATAAATTAGTTGTTATGGAAATTTAACACCAATTCTCATTCCCTCCGGTAGATGTGCATCCTAATATCCTAATCATCCCAATAGTGCACTAATGCATTGCTCTTCAACACCATCTGCCAATTACAATTTACTGACTTCAATGAAAAATGCGTATAGAAAGCACAGCTGAACTTGTGCGCACGAAAATTGATAATATCATTGTTAAAGACAAGTTTTTAGCATCTTGGTTACTTTAAATAATACTTTATTCTTAGGGCTCTCTTGCTGATTTTATGAACACCAGAATTTTGACATTTGACAGTAGTGGAAAGCTTTTTCATATGATCTTTCTCTTTTGGTTTTATTTCTTTCATTTCAGGATGTCTCATTTTCCATATTGTCATCTTTCATTCAAATTAACTAAAGTTAAGTATTATATTAAAATAATATTCTTGTGATTGTGGATGGTTACTGCCTGCCAGGACTTCTGAGTTGCAAAATTTGTGAATTAAGCATAATACATACGGACCTGTTTTCTTTTACTTTCTGATTAGAGAGCAACTGTTTTCGAAATGTGATTTAAGCATCTGTCCTGATAATTTTCTTGAATGGCTGGCATGGATTATCTGGATATAGTCATTACTTTCAACTGTTATTTCAAGCGTATGATTGATATTCACTTTTACGCATGTCAAACCTAAGTTATATATCTTGCTGGATCCTATTTTTTGTTCCTCTTATGAGAAAAACTTGTGTAGGCTCGAAGTTCTCTTTTGGCTCAATTACACTTTTTAATTTGGACTCTGCGGTTTTGCTCCCCTAAATTGCTCTCAAGCCAGTTAAATTCTGTTATTTTTAAATTTAAGTAAATTTACACTTGTGATTGTTTTTTTTCTTCTTAAAATATCTGAAGTCGGACTGCACTCACTCACAATTCTCTCAGAAATTGAATTATTCCTATTTTTAAACAGATGAACAGATAAACAGATAAAATTTACAGGAACTTTCTTGTAGCATTCTTCCAATCTGCTCTCTTGTTCGCACAGTGTAATCGACGGCCTCAATTAAAGTTTCTCCATTATGTACCAAATTAGGAATTGTAGGAACATATCCATATAAAGCCTCAAGAGGTGTCATCTGGGTGGTTGTGTGAAACTTTGTATTTTAATGTAGTTCAGTCATTGCCAAGTGATCTGATCTGTCCACTGTTTGAGTATACTCCCTTTACCACATCTCAAGTAAGCCTTTGATGACTTGTTAGGATCTCAGTCTATCCATCAATCTGTGATGGAAAGCTGTGGATCGTAACAACTTAACACCATATAACTGCATCAAACCTTTTAAAATGTTGTTCAAGAAGATTGTATCTCTATTTGAAATAATTTCCTCTGGCCATGCATGCAATCTCACCACTGTGTTCATGAATAACTCTGCTACTTTTACTGCACTGAATGGGTGTCCTAAAGCTATGAAATGAGCATATTTAGTGAGTCTATTAAGTACTACTAGTATGACACTCATCGCATTGGAGTTAGGCAACCTAGTCATAAAGTCCATAGATATTGACTTCCATGCTCTAGTAGGTATAGGCAGAGGTTGAAGAAGCCCTGCAGGTGACTAGTTCATTGCTTTGACACATTCCCTAATCCACCTCTTTACATCCCTTTGTAATCCTTTCCAATGAGATTGCTCCTTAATCCTTCAGTAAGTGAGTTCATTTCCAGAATGTCCAACAACGGGGAGAATCATGGAAATGACTTAGAATTTTGTTTCTTAAGCCTTGTTGAACACCTATGACCTCCTTACCTTTTCTTTTCAAACAAGGTACCATCAAAAGTGTACTGCTTATAAGGTTGTTGTGCGAGTCTATCCACCAATTTATGTAATTTTGGATTTGTCTTCCAAGACTCAGTGACTTCAGTCATTAAGGTGGATGAAAGATGTAGTATTGTAGCTAAACTTGCATTATGGCCAACCCGTGACAGTGCATCTGCTTCTTTACACTTTTTTTTTAAAACTGTTTTCAATAATCTCTCAGTAAAGGGAATCAATTCATGTGTCTACAAATACTAGCTAGATGGCAGTTATCTCAGAGCTGATTGATTTCATCTTTGAACTATGACTTTCTCTGTCCTCACTCAGTTTCTTCTTTCTAGTATTAGCTACATAACTCACACTGGAATCATATCTATGCAGGTAAGACACCGTTTGAGGAAAGATCATGGCATTGAAGGTGGTATCCCTGTGGTGTTTTCTTTAGAAAAACCCAAAGCTAAGCTGCTTCCCTTTAAGGGTCCAAGCGGAGAAGAAGAAAACCCTTCAGATTACCAGGTGAATTCATGGTTTCATTAGTTTAATCACCCTTTAGATATAAATATATATGTTTAATTGTAATAAAGATAAGCCTACAATATTTTCTACATTGTCAAACTATTGTTCTATCATGACGTTTAGTGGTGCTGGATGCATGTTTTGACTTCTCGGTCCTCTTCCAGATTATACCAGGTTTTAGGGTTCGTATCATACCTGTGCTTGGCACCATCCCTGCAATATTTGGGCAATTCATGGCATCCTATGTTGTGACAGAATTAGCAGGATTTCATGTTCAAACAGAACCTGTAGTCAATTTTGATATGGATCATTATCATACTCTTCATCAACGCCTTATCGAGCATGAGGAGTCATTGTATGGAACATCCACCGAAGTACTGGTATGAAATTTTCCTATTTCATTTTTGTTTAATTGCAAATTATTCAGTAAATGTGATATCTTGACCTCTTAAAACAATTAGGATCAGTTGCATTATTCCATCTCTATCCTGCATCAATTTTACTTTTTCAATGATCCAAAAGTGATTATAGTGGACACAATCTACTTACTTTCAGCATATTTAGAAGGTCTTTTCAAGTATTTTTTTTTTGTCAAAAACTTACTGCATACTTGCTTCTAATAACTGAGAATTACGAAGCACAGTTTTCTAAAATATCTGTCGATATTTATGTGATACTAATATCAACACCTTACCATTAAATGCTGGATCAATGTTACTTTTATTGTATTTGTAATGGGAAAACTAAAAAAAATAACTTTATTCTTCAACCTAAGAGGTCTTCTTTTGATTTACACAAAAGAAGCTTCAAGGTGGCGTCCGTGTATGAATTGCAGATTGAATTTTATGTCAATTTTTTTGTAGTTTTGACATATATATAGTAGTTTGTTTGACAAATAAAAATAAATGGAGATTTCTTCTTTTATTTATCATTTTTCTTTTTCTTTTTCATAGGTAGATGTTGAAGAAGTGATCTATATTGTTAAAGAGTTATGGAATGGAAGAAGTGCCAGAGAAAGGCATGTGAAAGATGTTGGGCGAGGAATGTGGCGATCGGTTAATGAATTAATGCTTGTTAGGTATCGTTTGGCTTATGATTTTATTTTCAGATTAACTATTTCTCACTTTCAAGCTACTTTATTTGGTTACATTTTTTCTTTCAGCTGTAAACTTGTGCCCTCTGTTGTTGCTATATCTGTTGCTTCAGTTTAAATATGCACGCTTCCTCAAGCTATTTATGGTTTTCCTCATATTCCTTTTTGTATTGAAGTGCTCTTAAAGCGCACTCCTCCATTTCTTTTCTCCATTAAAATTGTACATCTCAAAATGTTACTTTTCTCACAATATTAATTATTTGTGCTTAAATGAGTAATAAAAGTTTTAGAAACTATGGTTTGTATTGCAGTTGGAATTTACATTTTTGTCTAACATGTTGCAGTCGTATGAAATTTGACCACTTCCACGTCCTTTGTTTTTCTAGAATGATAGCAAATGTAAATCCTTTGGCTTTTCATTTGAATTTTTTATACTTATCTATTCTGTACATTTATGTTTTATTTAGGTGGGACATCACAAAACCAGCATCTGTTTCAAATCTGATTCTTTTGAAATTCAAAGAGGTATTTTAGTAATTCCATCATATTCAGCAAAAGCTTCAATGTTTTGTTGTGTTTTAAGAATCCTATTCATGGTATGGAACTGTGTCTGTATCTGTATAGTGTGTTAAATAGAGAAACCACTGTAGGGCATATCCTATTATGACAAGCTCCAATGATTCATAAAATAGCAAAAGGTGTTAGGAACAAACTCTTTGGAACACATTTTTCTCTGATTGGTTGAATTTTTTGAAAACTACAAAATCAATAGACATGGGGCATGGGGCCCTCAAAGTTGTGATTTTTAATAATTTGCAACAAATCAGAGTGTGTTCATTGAAGGTTGTCTCTCCTTGATTCTTAGTCATATTTATTAACTTCCTACTCTTTAGAAATTTTCCTTATCAGTGATCAAATTCACTAATTTGGGGCATAATGCTGTGATAAGGTAATTGAATGATTGTCATTTGTCTCCTCTGATTCACTAGCATAACAGTCAATGTAATTCTTTGCTGATATATTTTAACTCTTTTGTAATCAGAATCTTTAAACAATTTAAGTTGATGATTTTAAGTTATAACCTAATGTAGTTGTTGTTTCTCAGGTGGATGAACATGAATCACGAACATTGGATGACATAAAGGAAAATGAACCAGAATTTTACAGTAGAGTGACTGCAGTGTTAAAACGAGCTGAACTTGACTTTGGACTGTGAATCTGTCGAGGCTAGTCTTTTTGAATGATTTAAGTTTTATTTTCCTCCCGGTGACTTAAAAAATTTGAATCTTTATACCTTTTTTAACTTAGTTCTTTTATTTATAATTTTGATTCAATTTAGTTTTTTTTTATTTAAAATAAAAGAATTTGATCCCTCTTAAATTTGAAATCAGATTAATAATTAAATTTAATTATAACTTATTAATTTTAAATTTAGATTTATTTCTATAATTTTTCAAATATGATACTAACCCATTCTATCTATGGCATTCTTCAGAGTCTAATGACAAATCCGTAACCCAACACATATGAATTAATGCTTTAGAGGTTAGATGAAAAAAAATGTTATGTAATTAATTTAGATTCTAATTTATAAATTAATTATAATTTGTATTAATAATATATACTATTTTAAATATTAATAATTTTTTGTTTATCAAATGATGTTAAATTAGTCAATGCAGTGTAATGATTAATTATTTTTAGATTTTAAATTGATTATTATTTAATAATTTTCTTATAGTGTTTGATATTAATTTATAAAATTAAAATGATACTTATCATAACACGTATAATTTTCTTTTCAATGTACGTTTAGTATAATGAATATGAACTTTTAAAATCCAAGTATCCTTAATGCAGGAGTATTTAAAAAAATGAAAAAAATAATGATTATATTTGTATTAAAATATTGTATAAATAATAGTTATACATTTCCTTTTCGGTATTAAACCATGAACACAAAACGAGCCACGATAATATGGATGAATACACTTCTTCACAAAACTAAGAAAGTTTGTGAACAGCTACAGAAAAAATAACAATTAAGTAAATAAAAATGTGATAAGAATAAGTGAGACAACAAGAATGATGAGAGAAGACGATAACGAAACCTATATATTATTTAATAGTGAAAGGGTTTTAAAAGAGTACACATACAGATAATTAATGTATTAAACTTATTATATTTTAGCTAAGTAAAAAAACACTTTCTTGTTCACTTATATCATAGTAACAAATATAGATAATGACCTTCTGAGTTAGTTATATAATATAATTGATTTGTAAAATCTAATCTAAAGTTTCACAATTCTGAAAAGTGACAATATTCTAAATCAGTTATTTAATTAATAACTTATTTAGAATATTAAAAAAGTATAATGTGACGATACATTTTGAGTATTGATATAAATTGCTAATAAGTGTCTTCTGGGTTAATGGGTGAGTGTTTTTTAGCTTTAGTTTTTACTTAGCCTATGTTTTGGGTAGTAAGATGAAGTGAAGAGAGGAAATAAGGCTTAAAAGATAAGTTATTTCATTGTTGATTAGTAAAAATAGGAATGTAACATAGTGACTCCTCATCAATTCCACCTCCTATTTTAACTCCAATTTTTTTCCTCAAAAACAAAAATAAAATTGATGGAACAAAGCGAATGGACTACAAAATTACTAGTTTATCTTTATAAATTTTAATCTAATTATCGGTCTCTTAATATGATATATTTAAAAAAAATTAAAAAGTTATAACTCACTTTATTTTATCATTTTTCAAATAATACATTAAATTTTGGTGGTTTTAGTACAAAAATAATAATTGCACAACTTGAATGAAATCGCAATGGAAATAAATAAACTAGTAATAATTTGTAATACTTCAAATTCAAATTTAGATGATGATAAACAAAATCCATGACAATAACATTAAATTATTATATTATAATAAATAAAATAATTTTATAAAAATAACTATGATAAAATTACACTTATGAGATGATTTAGAAAATAAAAATAATTATATAAAAAATCATAAAAACAGTATTTTGTATGATAAAAATAATCAATAAATAAAAATATTAAAAAAATAAAAATAATCAAATATGTTCTTGGGAAAAGACTTGATATAACAAAATTGGATGGGATGAAAAAAAATATATCATTTAAAGGCATAATAAAATAGAAGTACTTTGAAGATTTGATCAAATTTACATATCAAACTAGTCAAATCATTAAGAGATAATGAAAATTATTTTAACAATATAAAAGTTCTTCAAATCAAACAAAAATTAAATACAAAAAAGAATTAATAAAATAATTTTTTTATATTACCTAATAAATGAAGAATTTAAACAACTAAACAATTAAAAATTGAGAACCAAACATTTTTTTATAAAAAATAAATAATAAATAAAAATATTAAAAAAAGTATTAATAAAATGTGAGACCTAAAAACTATTTTATTCATTAAAATTTGATAACATATCATTCGAAAATAATTGTACAAAGAAAAGAAAAGTTTATGGTTAAGATCATAATAAAAGAGAAAAATAAAAGTGTGTGTAACAAAAAAAAGTGATACAAAACTAAAAGAAACTAAAAAGAACAAATATATATATATAATATTTAAATAACAATAAAATACAACAAATATATACATAATTGTTTTTATCTTCATTCTCGATCGAAAAAATACAATATTACACATAGGGATGTCAACAGGGCGGGTAGGATACGGGTAGTAGCTCCCCCGTACCTTATCCGCTGGATAAATATCTGTTTCATACCCGTACCCATATCCGTCGGGTATCCGTTATGCGAATATCCACTTATTTTTTTCATATCCGCGGGTATACACAGGTACCCGCGAGTATTTGCAAAAGTATTTAAAAAGCAAATATTTAATCATGATTTCAAATCAAATAAAATAAAATACACCACTGTTATAAATTTTAAATAAAGTTCAAATAAACTCAAGTTCATACAAATCCAAATAATTATAAAAGTAAATATAAAATGACGTTCAACACAATGAAAATTCTTTAATTAGTATTTTGATCAAAAAGTCAAATTTCTTCAATTGATTCCTAAAAAATAAACAAAATAAATAAATAATAAACCTTAATTGCCACGTGCCAAGTATTCTTATTTTGATTTCTTCATTTGACAACAAGCATACCATAAACGTCATTATCTATATTGGATTTGATGTATTTGCCCAATTTTAAAAATAAAGGAAAGAGAAAAATGTCAAGGGGTGTACTTGGAAGAAGACAACTTACCAATACTTTTGGAGAATGAATACAAAAGACAAGATGTGCAACTTAGAAAAAATTAGGCCAGAATATTTTTTATTAATATATATATATATATATATATATATATATATATATATATATATATATATATATATATATATGTGTGTGTGTGTGTGTATGTATATGTATATGAGGGTACTTTTTTGAATTCAAGTTTAGCGGGTACGGATATCCACGGGTACGGATACTATGATACCCGTACCCGCATCGCTAATATGCGGATATAAAAAATACCCGTACCTGCGGGTAGTGGGTATCAATTTTTAATATTCATTTCCTACCCGTTGCGGATTTTATATACGGATACCCATGGGTACAGATTTTTTTGACATCCCTAATTACAAATACATATATTAGTATATAATTAATATACGATAATTCTCCGTTAAAACCTAAGAATGTTCAGACCATTGTCAAAAACCAAATTTATTTCTGAACCCGAATTTCAATTTCGTTTTGTAACATTAATCTAAATATAGTACCTTGAAAAAAGTTATTATTACACAACATTTTTTAAGTCTTGTCATTAAATTGCTTCACTGACCTATAAGTTATAATAAAGTAATATAATAAATGAGACAATTTTTAAAATTTATTTTATAATTAAAAAAAACTTATCACTAAGTCGACCAAAAGTTGCATGAATTATAGAAGTAAAAGAATTGGTATTTCATGTGATGTGATGTGGCTCATTTAACAGTTGTAATTATAAATAATGAGTTATATATGGCTCATTAACAGTTGTAATTATAAATAATCAATGAATTAAACTACTTCGATCAATGATATAATTCGATGTATATACTCCTAATCGTTATCACGGGTGCTAGTTTTCTATTATTTGCATCATATACTAACACTTTTCAGTTTAACGCAATTATATATAACTATAATACTACACGCTCAACAATATTTATTTAGTTTAATTTATTAAAGAAAACCTAAGTTAAATCCAAAAGGCATATTCTGGAACCAAAGTTGCCCTCTACAATTTAACTAATAATTTTTAACTATAATATTTTCTGCGCTTAGTATTTTCCTAATAATATATTTCCAAGACATGGTATATTCTCCCATAGTGTTATAGTTCATTTTTCTTTTTTTATAAGCATGCTATAGCTAATGTATTTGGACACAATTTTTATTGATTTTAATCCTAGAATGAATCTTATCGAAAAAAATGAAAATAATAATCTAATATTTTTAATTTGCAATTTCTAAAAAAAATGATACATTAAGACAAATACAGATCATTTTCTGGATTTTTTGTTGTTCCTTATGTGTTTTATAAGATACATTAATTTTAATATTTAAAAAATTAATGTATCTTGAAAACAGGACAATAACCAAAATTCAATAGAGAATTTAGATCCATCAAACACTTCTCTTAACTCGTTTAATCCAACACTGTGATACATCTTTTTCTTGAAGCATCAATGGACGCAAGAATCCCATTCATGCATGAATAAGAAAAATGCAAGAAAACTTGTACTTGAAACGTCACCTAAAATCCAAAATGAATAACATGTTTATTATTATTTTTTTCAAAAAAAAAAATGGTACTATATATATCTCAGTGATTAAAATATGTATTAATTGTTTTACATATCTCGTGATTAGTTTATCACTTTATACCGTAATCAATCCGTGAACAATCACACGGATTTAACTTTATCACGTTCTTTACCTTCATGTTGTACCTTTTTAATTTCTTTTGTCTCCACATTTTTTTTTTATTTTATTTGATCTTGGAAAGGACATTTTTAAAAGGAGAAAAAGTTTTCATGGCTTCTATAAAAGTTAGACAGTTCTATGTCGAAACATATATATATATATATATATATATATATATATATATATATATATATATATATATGACATTATTATAAAATCATTAAATGAAATAAATAAAATTATTTTCAATCCATTTTGTTTTTTTTTTCTAATTTTATTGTGACAATGTATTACGTGTATTTATTTGATGTCTTTAAAGACCAAAATGATGGTGTACTAAGAGTTTCTTTTGTTTCAACAACTCTCATTTATGGTCATTTATGAACAAGTAATTTTGATTGTTTTTCTTTAAGTCATTTATAATCAAGTAGCTTCTCCCCTTGTTTGGTCGTGACTACTAAGATAAAGTGTTTGTCTATTCATAAAAGCTATAATAATATCGCATCACTTTATGATTTCTTTAGACCATTGTTATCTCAAAGATAAATTAACTCACTCCAGTTGGATAAATAAAGTGTATATTTTCATCAAGTGTTTGTTGTTGCAGGTATGCAGAACCAGTTTGTCTGATACAATTATCCACAACTTAAAATACATGTAGAAAACAAGCACAGTTTGTTAGATTTAGTTGCAGGGTCGAGTTTCAAATATTAAAAGAATATTTGGAGGTTTGGTTCATTTTGTTTTGAAGATTATCATCTACATAACAAGACACAAATGGTTGGTGGTGTTGCAATGCCTACTTCAACTTGCGATAAGAAGAGAAGAATATAGTAAGCATGATTGGATAGCCCCACCATGAATTTTAATGTATATTAATAAATGAATAAACAAATGAAATGACATGATTAGATAGCATCTTCCAGAGAACGAAATAAAGTAACTGGTAATGTATTAGTTAATGTAATGGAATAGTATCTCGCATAATTTTAGTAGGATTTTGTACACTATATCATTATTACACAAGTAATGGATGATTTTGTTGGTAATGGTGCGTTACATGCATACACATGTCAGAATTTGATTGATAAACAAGTGTAATGAAATAAAGAAACGAAACGATCGTAGGCATTGAGGTAGGAACAGGACAAATACTATTCGACAAAAGAAAAGAAAAAAATCTGAAAAATTGAACTCAACCACTTCGTCCACATTCAAAAAGAGGTGGGCAGAGGAAGAGAAATGGAACATGGATTCGACCAAATTTAATTGGGTATTATCATACATAAAGGATGTGAAACACGCATCACCCTGTTTTTGTTAAAGAATCATAATATCACCCACTCAACCAAAGAAAAACGCGTCCTCACCTAGGGGCTGCACTTCCCACTTTTGCCGTCCAATTCTTTCTTTCCGACACCATAAATTCTATTTATATTTTGTTCTTTTGCAAAATATGTACAATTTATGACGTAAAGCACAAATAAAACAATGCTAGTATAAATAATTACTTTTTTTTTTAAGACTTTGCCTGTATAAATAAAACCCCATGTCATCACTCTCACTCCCTAACTCTTCACACAAAACCATGGCTCTGTGTTCCACTGTTTCACTCTTTCCACTTCTCTTTGCGGTGTCGCTGTTTTTCTCCGCTTCCTCCTCCGCCGCCAACCATGATTCAGTCTCGTTCTCTTTCCCTCTCAGGTCGCTTCCCCTCTCCGCAGTGAAGCCACTGAAGAAGAACCCAAAATTCAGAAGCCTTTCCTCCGCCTCGTACAACGTAAAATGGCCGTTCAAGTACTCCATGGCTCTGGTCGTGAGCCTCCCCATAGGGACCCCTCCGCAGCATCAACAAATGGTGTTGGACACGGGAAGCCAACTCTCGTGGATTCAGTGCCATAACAAAACCCCCCCAACGGCGTCGTTCGACCCTTCTCTCTCCTCCTCCTTCTACGTCATCCCCTGCACCCACCCCCTCTGCAAACCTCGCGTTCCCGATTTTACTCTCCCGACAACCTGCGACCAGAACCGCCTCTGCCACTACTCCTACTTCTACGCCGATGGCACCTACGCCGAGGGCAACCTCGTCCGAGAGAAACTAACCTTCTCCCCTACCCAAACAACCCCTCCACTTACCCTCGGCTGCGCCACCGAGTCCCACGACGCCGGCGGCATCCTCGGAATGAACCTCGGCCGCCTTTCCTTCCCCTCGCAGGCCAAAATCACCAAATTCTCATACTGCGTTCCCACCCGACAATCCCGATCAGGGAACCTCCCAACCGGGTCGTTCTACCTCGGCAACAACCCCAACTCCGCGCGCCTCCGTTACGTCAGCATGTTGACGTTCGGTCAAAGTCAACGCATGCCGAATTTGGACCCCTTGGCCTACACCGTCCCCATGCAGGGAATTAGGATTGGTGGCAAGAGGCTAAACATCAATCCTTCCGTTTTTCACCCCGACGCCGGCGGGTCGGGGCAGACCATGATCGACTCCGGATCCGAATTCACCTTCCTGGTCGACGAGGCTTACGACAGGGTGAGGGAGGAGGTGGTTAGAGTTGTGGGGCCCAGGATTAAGAAGGGGTACGTGTATGGCGGAGTCGCGGACATGTGTTTCGACGGGTCCGCAAAGGAGACAATCGGACGGCTGATAGGGGACGTGGTGTTGGAGTTCGAGAAAGGCGTGGAGATTGTGGTTCCAAAGGAGAGGGTGCTGGCTGACGTGGGCGGCGGGGTCCACTGCGTGGGAATTGGCAGGTCGGAGAGATTGGGTGCAGCCAGCAACATCATAGGCAACATCCATCAGCAGAATCTGTGGGTGGAGTTCGATCTGGCGAATCACAGAGTTGGGTTTGGTGAGGCCGATTGTAGCAGATCATAGGAGTAAACATTAGAATACGTGGTGGTGCATGCGGTTATGATGTGTAGAGTGTAAGAAAATGTTACACCATGGTTACTGTATAGATTAGATGGATGAGTGACGTTGGGATTTGGAGCTGAAGAAAAAGTTGTGTTTGTTGAGGTAGGGTTAAACGTCAACGTTTTGGACGCATGCGGGGGAGGCCAAAGGAAGAAGCATTGCCTTGTGTTGTGTCATATTTAAGTCGTGCGTGTTTATTAATCTGACGGAGACTCATAATGTATAGATAACGATTAGAGTGGCATCAATCAATAATGTCTGTGTGTATAGTTTCTGTATGTAATTAAGATAAGCTTCAATTATATACAAAAATAAGATGATGCTCTCTTATTTATCTAATAATCATCTCCACTTAATGTCTAAATCAAAATATAATCTTTTAAATGAACGGTTGGTCAGTAGGAAATTAGGGTTCATGTAGGGGCTTAAAGATAGCGATTGAATATGAATAAGACTCAACTGATTAAAGAGGGCATTTAAACTATTTAAACTTTACCTGAATAGACGATTTAACAAAGCACTGCCACAAGTAAAGAGTGAACAATGAGTAGAAAGAAGAATAAAAATATGCCGAAAACGGAAGAGGGAAAAGTTAGAAGCTTGTGTTGTGCAAAAGGGAACAAAGTCAAGAGTGACGGTAGTTGTTGTGGTCGTGGCAAGTGGCATAGATTTTACGAGGATGCAAGGTGGGGTCCTCAAAGACTGACAGCTCAGATGCTGAGACCGCCCAAAACGCGAACTGCGTCCACATAATTCCCGACAATCACATCATTCACATGATTACATAAACCTTGTGTCGTTTAGTTAAGGATAAAATCTGATTCAACCACCTTTTTACTTCTCTTCTTTCAACTAATGTCCACGTGGCTTCTCTCTATGCCTCCGCGCTTCCAAATTACTTTGCCTCCAATCAAAGTATATATTTTTCTTTTTGCAAATCTTACCAGCCAAGGGATAAAGTTTTCCCTTTCTGTTTGATTATATGTTACACAATTCAAAGTGTTGTCATAGAATATAAATATTTTCAAGTATCATTTCATCAGAAAAATATCGAAGCACTTTTTAGTTTTCTTTACTAAAGTTATTTTGTTAGTGAATAATATAAAATTTACGACAGTTGAACAAATGAACTACTTCATCTTTTTTTTTTCAACAATATGTTAACATTTCCTCTCTCATTTCCTCTCTCATCTGTAGAATATACTCACAGATCTGACGAAAACCTCAAGATCATGATGGTGCAGGGTGAGGATAGGGAAGAAGGAGGTAAAATGGAAATGAAAATGCACAAGAATGAAAAATTAATAGAATTATTGTACAGCTGTTAAAAGGATCCATCATTCCCCGTGAACTTCTTATGGTTATTGTCAATGCAATGAACTATTTGAAGAGAAATTAAATACTTGAAGATAAGTTAGAGAAAGACTTACATCATAATTAATTATATATAATGTAACATTTTTAATAATTTCAAACTTTTTCTTTTATTATAGCATATACAATAATTAATTATTAGTTATTAAGTAAAGATAAAAAGTTTAATTAAATTAAAACTGATATTATATTGATTATTTTTAAATAGTGACTAAATATTTTAAATGTATAGTAATTTTTAACTAAAAAGATATTGATGTAGTATTATGTTATTGAAAATTTTAAGTTAGAGTATTTAAAGTCAATTATTTAATCATCCTTTCTTTTGTTTCATTTATAAAAAAACAAAAAAGCATGTTATATTTTAATTTGTTACTCTCTTTTTTCTGGGTGCTATAGTTAAATACTAGAATTTTTTTTAGACCAAATACATCTCTAATTATTTGTGTGATTAAATTAAGTAAAATTTTATTTCTTATATTTCAGAAAAATAATTAAATATAAGGTCGACCCGCGAATATCAAATTTAAAATAATTAGTCTTTGTCCTAAAAATACAAGGCCTTCCATTCTATTAATTCATATAGAAAGAATAATAAATTATTATTAAATAACAAAATTCTTCTATATTTCTAACCAATATCAAAATGATCATTTTCTAATTTCTTTTATATAATTTTGACATCATTTTATAAATTGAGAAGTAATGAAAAGAAAATTTGTGTGTAGAAAATAAGAGTCTCCCAATTGACATGGAACATATAGGTGAATCAAATATTGGAAGAGGGTCACTTGGACATCCCTTTCTATTCAATGGGTCCAAATACTATACATTCATTCATATATTGGGTGGCCATAAATGATTTGAGTTTTTTTTTTGGTGGGACTCTATTCCTCTAAAAGTTTCTTCGTTTTGGTATATTTTTTTACAGGGACTACTTGTATATTTTGTAAAAATATTAAATTATTTTAAACTTTCTAAATTTGAACACTTGTGATTTTTATAAAATTTCATTTTTAATTATTCGGATGAAAAGATTCATCTTAATTACTATAAAAACCCCGAAAGAAAATAAAAGGGAAAATGAGAAGCATACATATTTGACATCACATCACATTAAAAAGATCAAACAGGTGGCTATTAAGCGTGGGGATGGGGATAGATGTCAGTCTCTTATTCAATATATAATATCATCTCCAAGTAATATTAAATTTAAAACTTAAATTTTATAGAACAATCTTATAAGTCTTGAATTTGTATTTTTTTTTTAAAAAAAAACTTTAATCTGAACCATACATGTCCGGATGGCAAATTATTTTATCACGAAAATTTTCAGATTTTAAATTATAAGAATATTTAAAATCAATGATTAGCACAAACCATATATTTTTTATATATGTAAAAATATTACTTCTTGTATTTGATAATATTAGATTTAAATTTATTTATATTAATTAATGACTTGTCCTAGTCAGGATTTATTTGATACATCAGAAGATGATGAAACGTCTAAAAGTTGATCTAAAATTTAACATTTATAAGTTCAACAATTGGACATAAAAAAAAATTATTATAAAATTTTATTTTTTATTATCTTTTATATAGGTATAATAAAAGTATATTTAAACCTGAACAATATAATATATATTTTATAAAATACTATTTTGTTTTTTATGAAGGTTGTTATCTTTTTTTAATAAATTATCTTTTTATACACAAAAGAAATTATTTCATAAATTTGTAAATTTATTAAATTTATGATAAGTTTGTAAATTTATTAAATTTATGATTTTGAATTTTAGATAATGCAAGAAAAGAGAATCATTTGTGAGATTACGAAATTACTTCTTCTTTGGACATTCTATTTTTGTAGGTTATGCACAATTTTCTTGTTACATCTTTCTTAACATAAAAAAAAAAAAAAAAATGAAAATTTAATTTGTTTAGCTGAGTGTAGATTTCCTGAGGTGGAGAGACTGATCCTCCTATTGAATCAAGTTTCAATTTATGAGGATTAATTGTGTAGTTGTAAGTGAAGAATGAGGAAAAATTCATTATCTTTACGTGACTCGTACAAATTAAAGGTTTCTTGTGGTTATATTGGAGGTAATATTTGTTATATTGTAAAGTGTTCTCATTATCCTCTTCTTCATAATGATTAGACGTGTTAATTTGGTCTAATCCATAAGACTTGATCCCGACCCATATGGATTAGGACCGAAAAAACTCACATTGAAAAAAAGCTTACATCAAAAAAGTTTACAGGATCAAAAACTTCACAAAAGTCCAATGAATCACGATCAATCCATGAACTTTCATCTTCAACATAAAAAATATATTACTTTTTTAAATATATTCTGTCTCTTGAGATTGTCAAAGTTAACATTTTGTTTATAAACAAAATATTTATATTTTTTGCTAAAATATCTCTTAGATTACAAGATTTGTTAGTTAAATCTGAATTTTTTTAGGCCCAATTCAGGATCTATAAACTTTTGATCACCTTTGAATGTCCTATTCATCTACTAATGTCGAGATCGGGCTCTAGACAATCGAAACGATAGAACTAATTTAATTTTTTTATAAATATTATAATATTAGTTTTCATTTTGTTATTGTAATTATAATTATATAAATTATAATAATTAAATTTATTTTTGAAGTTGCAAGAAATTAAACATAAACTAATTTATCAAAAGCTAAATAAACTAATTTGGTTACAATTAAATTTTTTACAGGCATAGGATTCAATAAGACTATATTTATTATCTTTAATTATTTTAGACTACAGTACCCATTGAGTTAATGACCATTCATTTCACCTTAGTCAATTGAATTATTGTAATTAAACATCTTTATAAAAAGATGAAGAAGTTGAACAACATATTTGAAAGGTAAGATTTAACACTTTCAGTCCAAAAATATTTGACTTTGTTGGGTTTATATATTAGGTTTTAGTTTAATCATATGTTATTATGTTCAGTTTGATTTATTTGTTTTTAGGTAAGATAGAGAATCGGTGTTTAATTAGTTAAAAACAAAAGTGAGAAAACAAAAATAAATTAATATCTGATGGCCATATGTAAGCCAAAAAGAATGAAAAGAAGTGGATAGAATATTAGAGAAAAAAGTTACTAGAATATTACTTTTGGGTCAAATTATTGAATTAGACATGTCATTTGATTTATGCAAGTGAAGGAAATAATAGTAAACTTACAGAACCATTATCATTAGCATTCAATTTACAATTTCTCGTAACCATATCACACTCTTGCCTTAAAAAAATTAAATCGTTCACAGACAAGTACATGCTTTTGCACACACAAATGTGTAAGAGACACATCAACAGAGACTGAGAACTTTTTCCGAACACATTGATATAATTTGATTCTATTGAATCACGACCAAAATTTTTAATTTTATTATTGAACAGAAATTTATAAGTTTTCAAACATTTTATATTGGGTATAAAAATTATTTACAAACCATCATTAAAATAACTTTTACAGATGTTTTCAATATTAAAAGTTTTAAATATACTTATTTTAGTATTTTTATTTATTTCGATAATCATTGAAAAGATTTTATGTAAATCAAATCAACTTCAAATATTTTTTTATGAATATAATTTTCAGTGGATAGAGGGACTAGTTTTAACCTTTTTATCAAATAACTTTTTACTTAAAAGAAAAAAGTGTCAACGCAGCTTCTTCTTTACGTTGTTATGATTTTTAAAGTTTTAAAGCCAAACATGACCTAAAGTAGCAGCACCACAACCAAATCTTCTGAGAATGATCGGGTTTAAAAAATACCACATGCTCTGTTTAAGGGGCATATTTCTTCCATATAAGTAGCATCCATACATGTCGCTTGTTCCATCAGCAAAGTGTTTCCTTAAGAAGTAAATTGGGGTTTTTTTTCCCTTCTAGGCAAACCACTCTCCATTATTACAGAAGTAGACAGATTTTTTAAAAATTACGGAAATGGACAAAACGTTCTGGGAGTGCACGTTTTCGTATGAAGAAATCGTGTAGCCCCCAAACGTTTTCATAGTCAAGCAGGTCAAAGGGCGAAATTGTGTGGAGGGTGAACATTTTTGGTTCAGTAATCAATTACCGTATGCTGTAATCGATTACTGCATGCTGTAATCGTGCAGGGGGTAACGTCTTTGAAGCAGTAATCGATTACCATATGGTGTAATCGATTACTGCATGCGTTTCTGAAGCGTGAAGTTGAAAACGTCATGGGGGTGCACGTTTTTTTAAATTGAAAGTGTATGGGGGGTATACGTTTTCTGAATAGAAAACGTGTGGGGGGTGCACATTTTCTATTAGAAAACGTGTGGGGGGTGCACGTTTTCTTCAAAAGAGATTTTTTTTTCTTTTCGCACCCCCAACCCACTCCTTTCCCACTCCAAGTCACTCCTTTCGATTCTGCAGACTAAAACGCTTATATATTCTAGCACACTACCATTTCGCCAATAATTTGTACATTTTTTATTTCAATTAATTTACTTTTCAATGTTTTTTTTTTCTTTCTACAATATCAAAACTAAGACAATTTTTTATGAAGATTAATATTTCTTATGCCTTCATCAACTATAATTTGAAATACTTTATTCTTTGATGGACCAAAAAAATGTATAAAATCATTACAAATTATTATGCTTGTCTCTGTATCCAATTCTAATTTAATCACCTTTTTTTTTTTTTTTAAAAAAATTTGGACTGTAATCGATTACAATACCTTTGTAATCGATTACATTTCACTCGAACATAATGTATTCATCATGTAATCGATTACACTTCCTCTATAATCGATTACATTACACCCAAAAAATTGCAACGCATGCAGTAATCGATTACAGCATACGGTAATCGATTACTGAACGAAAAATGTAACCCCATTGCACGATTACAGCATGCAGTAATCGATTACAACATGTTGTAATCGATTACTGAACCAAAAACGTTCACCCCCTACACGATTTCGCCCTTTGACCCGCTTGACCATGAAAACGTTTGGGGGTTACACGATTTCTTCATACGAAAACGTGCACCCCCAGAACGTTTTGCCCATTTCCGTAATTTTTAAAAATCTTGCCTACTTCTGTAATAATGGAGAGTGGTTTGCCTAGAAGGGAAAAAAAAAACCCCTGCACTTTGGCATTGCAATCGAATAAAGAAAAAGGAGAGAACCCAATCCTAGCCGCTATCATTAATATCATACCCCTGCATTTTTATCTGCGTTTTGGTTCACCCACGTCTTCATCGTTTACCTGCGTAAAAGCCCAAGAGACAGGAACCACCTCAACACCACGGCACCATTCCACCTTGCAAACGGAACACACAAACAAACAACCAGAATCATACCCATTCGGCCATTAGAACACCTCCATTCATACTCATCATCCAATCTCAAAACCATTTTCCTCCATTACCACGCATACCCATCACCGTCTTCCTCTCAAATCTGCACGAAAAAAAAACCAAAAATGAAAGAGCACAGAACCAGAAAGCCATAACCCCATCCCGTAACCCCCATTTCAGTGCCAGTATTCCTGTTTCATCTTCCCCAATCGGCCACGTCCAATCATAGCACACAGATAAACGGGGGAGTATAAGCCCTCGCCGCCGGCGATTCGGAGCCCTGAACGGCGGGGTGTGGTCGCGCTGGCCGCGAGGCAGATTCGAACCCAATCACGGTGGCTGGCATGGCGGTGATGAGTTGCAGAGTCCTCGCATGCCTCTCTTTCGTGCAGAAGAGGATGAAGGCGAAGAGGGCGCTGGCGCGGATGTCAGCGGCGGCTGGAACCGCTGACGGCGGTCTCCGGCAGGTGAGTCCTCGAGGCCACGAAGGGGATGAGTGCAGCCCCTGTCTCGCGCGAGAAGAAGAATGGGAAGCTGGGAGTGCAGCGGAGGCCGGCGACGCTTCTGGTAGCGTTGGCTTCGTCGCCGGTGGCTCTGGCGGCACGGGAAGCTCGCGAGGGAGTGGCTTGTGTTTGGAGGGCAGGATGCGATTAAGGGGGGCTCTCGCGCGCGCTGGAGAAGCGAAGGGGGAGACCTGGTGCGGCAGCGTTTCGCGCGAGGTGGAGTGAAGGGCGATGATGTCGCCGATGAAGCCGCCGGCGGTGACCGCGTGGTGGCGTGGTGGTGCGAAGGTGAAGGTGGCATTCTGCTGGGCAGAGTCAAGAGAGAGGGTCGCGTTAAGAGAGGAGGAGCCATTAGGGTTTTCTGATTTGAGAAGGGAAGACTTTGGGGCTGAACACTTTTGCTCCGCGCACCCCCTTTTTCAATTTTCGCACCCCTCCTAGTTGATGTTTTGGGCCTGTTTCATCTTTCTTCATACACCCCCGTTTTAATTACCCGCATCCCTATCTCTTATTTTTGTTGAGTTTGTTTGTTTCCACGTGCATCTCCACAATTACTAATCTCGCATCCCAGCGCACTTCTTACCCCTATTTTGGACTTGATTTATATTTTACTTGCTGCAGGCTTTGAGTTACCACACGCACCCCCTCTTTTACCTTAACCACACCCTCCTCTTTTCTTTTCTTCGTGTACACCCCCATTTTTAATTCTTGCACCTCCGTTTTGTGTTTCCTTAGCACATTCCTTTATCTACTGCGCCCACCCCACATCTTACTTCATGCACCTCCCACATGTAATACTCATGCATCCCATATCTTTGTTCATTATTTTTGGACTTGTTATTGTGATTACTTTGTGCAGCCCCCACTAATCACTCACACACCCCCATATTTTGTTTCCCACTTTCATCCTTCTTAATTAAATTATTTCTTTTATTTATTTATTTATTTTCATTTTGTTTTTTATTATTATTTATTTATTTTCGTTCATTTATTTTTTTATTTTTATTTTTTATTTTATTTTAATTAATTAATTAATTAATTATTTATTTATTTATTTTATTTATTCCTAGAAAACCAAATTGTCGAAAATTATTAAAAAATTACAAAAAAATAGAAAAAAAAAATATTCTCTTTCACTTTATCGTGTCTGTCCGGTCGCTCGCACCGCGTGACACTCATTTTCAAAAATACCAAAAATAAAATAGTTTTTCTTTCTCTTTTCGTGTCTGTCCGACCGCTCGCGTCGTGTGACACATACTTTCAAGTAATTCAAAAATACCACAAAAAATATAAATTTCAAAAATATAAAAATATCAACATTTTCAAACAAACATATCTATAAAGAACTACGTAACCCTGATTTCTCACTTTAAATGAGAATACGTAGGACCAAGGTCAATCCTTGTCGGGCCCAAAAAATTTAAAAAAATATTTTTGTTTCTTTTTAGCATCGTTGTCTTATTATTTTTGGGGAAAATTAACATTTTGAAAATCACATCGGCTTTGCATTTTTAATTAATGGTACCGCCCTTGGTCGGGCGCTGTAGGGTGCTAACACCTTTCCTACGCGTAACCGACTCCCGGATCCAAAATCTGGTTTTACGCAGACTTGTCTTATTTTTATGGTTTTCCATAGTTTTCCAGAATAACTATGGTGGCGTGTAACATCCCTATTTTTAATAAACTATATTATTTATTTTAAATAAAATATTTAGAAAATATTCTATTTTTTTACTAAAGTTTTGTATTTTATTATGATGTCGTTTAAGCATTAAAAATATTATTAAATAGGTATGTGTAAAAAAAATATATATATGAAGAATTTTTAAAAGAGAAAAAAAAATATAGAAAAGAAA
>Ga0214545_1002893_pt1 | contig 32993 bp, 15 predicted proteins | sample CNSS4metaG_FD_160064 | JGI IMG/M metagenome (GOLD analysis project Ga0214545, IMG submission 160064) | Root nodule microbial communities from cowpea collected in UCLA plant growth center, Los Angeles, California, USA - CNSS4 | ecosystem: Host-associated > Plants > Roots > Nodule | place: USA...
ATGTAAATAGTGTTTATCCAGTGCTTTTCGATTTTTTCACAATTTATACATAACCTAAAAATTCTCTTCCTATTTTGGAAAAAGAAACCAGTCAGAAAGTATAAAAAGGTCACTAGTTTATCAACAATATTTATAACAATTAACTCTTTTCACCGATCACCTTTTTGAAATAAAAAAAATTATTTTAATTTCTGTAAATATATTACTTTTTTTATTTTAGTTTTTGATAATTATATATTCATATAAAACTTTTGATCATCATTGGCGTGTCATGGATTATATCATAACATTATAATAAGGAAAGAAACTACAAGAAAATAATTTAAAAAAAAATAAAGACTACAATACAACAAAAACACTCTGTATTCTTTTGAAAAAAAAATAATTTAATTAACTGTATTATTATTATTATTATTAAATGAATATGAAGGTTTTTTCCAATTAATTGCAATGTTTCAGCTTCAGATGTGCTCAAAAACTCATTTTTTGCATTTCTTCTACATTTTGCTACTTTAAATGTGTTTAAGTGTAATTATTAGTTTATTGATTTTCAAATTCCAACACATCCACACAAGAATCAGATAGGATTGTTAATAGTTAATTTTAACAACAAAATTGAACTAAACTGTTTACAACTGTAGATAACCATTTCTATATTATGGTATCTACATTATCCTTTCTTTAAACTAAAAATTAAATTAGCATTTCAATAAATGTTAATATTTCCTTAACAAATATATATGTTGAACAAAAATAAAAATAAAACAAGTGTTAAAAGATAAAGTTGTATCAATATCCTACTACAAATTAATGAGTTGAACTTAAAATATATAAAAAACCAAGTAAATTGAAAAGTAGTTTACCCGAACCAAACTAAAAGTATAATTGAAACAAGTTTAACTAAATCAAATTATTAATTTAGTTAACTATATGTACCATTTCCAGCTAAACTAATTTATCTTTTAGAAACTAAAATAATTTTATTACTTAGACAACATTCTTATTATATAAAAGACTAATAAGAGAACTTATCATTACACTTTATTATCTTAAATTTATATGAATTATTTTTTAACTCAAATTTACATACGATTTAATTTATTAATAATGAAGAGCCACCAATATTTTATAGATTAATTCTATAACAATAAACTAACAAAAAAATTAACAGTTTAAAATGGGAAAAAACAAATCATTACTGAAACTTCAATTTTTCTTAGATAAGAATATAGAAAGTGCTATCATTTTTCGTGTAATATATCTATGCATTCTTAATATTAAAACAAATTTTAACAAGCAAATTTGACAACTTATGTTTATTAACTAAGCAACAGTTGAAAATTCAACCACCTACTTCAGCAGTAGCAACCTAAAAGACAGAAAATTCAACACAATGATTGTATCACAAAAACACTAAGAACACAAAATATACTAAAGAAAACATATTATAATGCTTCAAAATAGCTATACATGTCTTAAACATTTCTAAGTTCTACAAATTTACATTCCCATATGATTGAAATATTCAAATACTTCCCACAAAAAGTTCCAGATCATTCCTGTAATTTATGTTAACTGACATGTTCTCATTCATCATTTTAAATAGGAAAGAAAACATCTCACTATATCTCTGGAAAGGAGGATGCAAAAGATTCAGCCAAAAAGTTATCAGCTCTTACAGTGTCACGGTAGAGAAGAACCCCTTTGCAAGGCTATCAGAATCCTAACCAAAAAATAATTAATTAATAACTGTAACCGGTATATACAAATGATTCTTAACATTAATACACACACATATATATATATATATATATATATATATATATATATATATATATAATTCAAGAGCATACCTTGTTTAATGTTACTGTAGGGGCCAAATAAAACAAGTCTTTCAAGGTTGTGTTGCTTGAACTTGATTAGTGAAGCATCATAAACATCTTAAACCAGTGTCCTAACATAATCTTTTCACAATGGTGTGGAGTGGATAATATAGGATCCTCATTATAACTCATTCCAACTATTGGTGTCAGTGAGTCTTGTCCTTTGACAGGTCTACAACTACAGCAGCAGAACTTCCCATTGTGCTAACATGAGGAGCTAAAGGAGGGGACTGAGGTGCTTGTGAGGGGAGTGAGGAAGGATCAACAGAAGACAATTCCCGCATGACCTGCTCAGTGATTTGGGTCTTCAACCTCGCAGCTATTTGTTGTTCAATCTTTTCCAACTCCGCATGGCTCAGCGATGAAGCAGTGTGAACATGTGGAGAGGATGTTCCAAAATATTGTCGTATTCCCACACCTTTACCAGCTGTACGAACACAACCAGGATGCTCTGGACGTCCAATAGCAGTAGCCAGTATATCTTGACGTCCGGAGGGATGAAACATACCCTGTTTGGACTGCTTCTCCAGGGAATCCTGTAATCAACCAATTTATCATAAATACCTAAAGAATGTGCTTTTAGCAATAAGAACAAAATTTAAAACTAGACTAGAAGACTTACAATGCGCTTAGCAATTTGAAGTGCTGATTCTGATGTGAATTGGCCTGATGATGTCATTCGAGCCCTCTTCCATTTAACGTGACGGGAAGGAGGAGAAGGGGGACTAGTGTTGGTCTGAGCCTCAATATCACATTCTGATGTCTGCTCTTCCCTTAATTTGATCTTTTCAGCCATCAATTTCTCCTCCAATAACTGATAACCACCTCGAGATAACCGATGAGGAGTATTGTTCTTCTTTTGGATTTCTTGAGCTTTTTTTCTCTTTTTCTGTTATCAATTGTACACCATTGAACTTAATACAATTGCTAACATTTAACAAAACAATAATAAATTTGAATTTACCTCCCAAGATGCATTAGACCGAGTCTGCACAAACTGCTTCCACGTATCCTCATCGATACCATATATATTGCATGGAGTCATTCCTCGGTTAATTTTATCCTCATTCAAAGCCCATCGCGTAGTGAGGTAGGTTTTAAAGTGTCTCCACATGCTTGCAATTGAAGATAATGTCTTCCCCTTGACAGCTTCAGATGGTACTATCTCAAAGTGTGCCTACATACATAAATCAATTCCTATTGAATATACTTAATAAGAAGAATAAATGTATATAGGATAAACAACTTAAATCAAGTTTCTCACCAAAATATCCTCCCAAAGCAACTTCTTTGTTGACTCCTTCACGTGATCCCATGAAGGATGCAAAATCGACACCTTCTCACGTGCCAATGCACCTAAATAGCTAGTGAATGTGTCACGGTTCGGACCTGATGGCCTCCCTGTAGCTGCATCAATGTGGACTTGAAGTCTCTTTCCACTGATTCGTCTTGTCAAGTTCCTCAAACGTGTGCTGCCTCTAACCTTCTTAACCTTAGTACCACTGTGAGAAGGTGGACCAGTCGAGTACCTGTACTACGTATTCAAATTTTCGTGGGTTAAACACACTAATTCGCATAATACAGTTAAGTACATATTTAAATGAAACATATATATGTGTATGCGTTGTATAAACAAACATGACTTAGATTGAAATATTCTCTAACATGTCTTCATCATGCTCAGTATGACTACCATTTACATCGTCTTTGTCTAGATTTAGGTCTCATCATCTCAGGCAAACTCAAAACAGATTTAGAAAACATTAAAACAAAGTTGTGAATTTTGGTTTTCTTGAAAATTTTAAATCTTTTGAAAATGGCATCCCTTTCAAGTTTTGGGTTGAAAGGACCTAAAAACTTAGTTTTGAAAGATAAGTCTAAAATTCAGTGAAAGAAACCTTCCAAGTCTTCAAAATGAATTTTATATGCCTAAAAATAGGATTCAAGAAAGAAGTTTCACGTAAAAATTCATAGATTCATAATCTAAGCTTTTAGATCTTGAAAGAACTCATTTTTGGTAAAAATGAACCTACTAATATAAAATGTGTTGTGTAACTCTGATGGTCATTAGATTTAACGAACTAAAGTTTGGTGATATGAAGCTATGGAAAAAAAAAATTCTATACCAAAATCTCCCCTACGTAAAATGTTATCTAGGGCTAAAGTTAACCCTTTTTACAATTCTAGTAATTTTTATGTAACCTGAAACAACCATTTTTACCTTAGGTTTTTTTACGATAGTTTGAGTTTAACTAGTTTTATTTACTTATAATGTATTTACTTAAAACTAAACCATGCTTTCCAATTCTTATTGTCAGTTGCTTGTACGTAACTTTGAATGGGCTAGTTGCTTCAACAAACACATATTCACTCATTAATTGAATACGAAACAATTTTACAAAGAGAAATGTGAGGCTTAGTCCTCGATATTGCTCTCAGGATCAAATGTGATCCCCTATTTGACAACCACCTTTCACAAAAATCTGCCAAAAATTCGGCAACATAACATCTGTATTTGTCCATAACCAAAATTTTAAACACACAAAATGGCAAGGAGTTAACACTCTTAGTCTTATAATTTAAAATGAACATTTCATCATAACATTCAATCAAAACATGCTGGATAAAAAAATTTCTTAAATAATAGAGAGGGTTTGAGGACCTACCTAAATTGGCATGATGGAGACAATGATGGTGAGGAAAACAAGGGAGTGTCCTGTGTGGGAGTTGCCAATGGTGCTAAACATGGAAGAATAATTAATATACATCATAGTGAAATTAAAAGTAACAATTATTAATTAAAGTCTCTTCTTTAGACACAAAATATCCTCAAGTAACGAAATTGTGTTTTAAATTGATTGTTCTAGACTGATGAGTTGAAATGATTATCAGTGACAAATGCCTCTTTAAACAGACTAAGGTTTTTCTATGCGAGAGAATAAGATATGTTACTCTTGTTTTTTATTTTTTCTTTTTTAAAATTCATTCTTGGGTGCCACACCATAGAGAAGAAAATGACAATCAAAAGAATCCAGCGTTCAGAAGGAGGTTAAAGAGAGTGATGATGGTGAATTGATCATACCAAATACTCCCTACGTGTGTTGAAAGCTGATCCTGACCTTGTTGTGGAACATGAGAGAGGTATACATAGATTGACTTTATCTTATTATCCCTTTTACTTGTATTTTACTATCTTTTTGTTGTGAAGATCTTATGTTTACTGCTATTATATATTAACTTTAGACATTCATGTAGCAGTATGCCCTAGAAAAAAGGATTACCCGGTATGGTGACAGCAGTTGACAAAACTAATGCACGAGTGTTACCCGGACAAGTTTTATGCAATTGCTAATTCAGCTGATGAATATGATAGTTGGGTTTTTTATATTAGGATACTCTACTGTCCTTGTTCTAGCAGTTCCTAAGTTCCTACAGGGTTGGTCATTGCATACACACACACTCTCTCGATTCTAGCAGTTCCTAAGTTTCTATAGTTGATAGATGTGAATTAGTAAATTTACTAGAGAATTCAAATTCAATCGGGCAATCCAAAGTCACAACAATTATATATAAGAATATTGACTTTAATTTAAATAAACCAGGAATATGTTGAGATAAAAAGAATTATTTCGGCACTAAATGAAAGAAAGAGAAAAATACCTTAAGAGAGGAAGAATATACAATTAATCTTACCTACATCTTCAAACACTAACATAATAAGATGAGAAAGAAATAAACAAATCCTAATAGAAGGAAGAGAAGTGAAATAGAGGGAGATTTAGGACAATGGAATAAATTTTTTACTAAAATTTTACAACATGTTCGTCTGAGTTACACTGAACTTGTATCCTTGAAACAAAGTCTCAAATCTGAGCTTTGAAGATGAACAAAAAAAGATAAAAATTTGATTAGGAGAGAAAACTGTACTTCAGATTTTCCAACAAATAACAGCCATTGAGCAAAGTCATACTTCTTGCCAATGTCATAATCATTCAGAAAGATATAAAGTGTGACTACCATAGCTAGATATACAATTCCAACAAGCTGATATTTTTAAACTAAGAACTAATCTAAACTTTTACATATAATATTGATTAGAGAACTTACTTCTCTTTACAGGGAGATTTTCTTTTTCAAATAAATCAGCAGAGGATGTAGATGTGGAAGTAGAAGCCTGAATATCAGAAGCACGTTTTCTTTTGATCATTTCAACCCTTTGTGGATGTTCATTTTCTTCAATTATTTGAGAAATAACTTTCTCTCCATGCAATCCTTGTGATGTGTACTTATCATTATCATCATCATCATCATCATCACTTAGGTCCACGATCTCCTTTTCCAATTTGAATTTTACCCCTGCATGTACAAAGAATATGTGTTAAAACTTAACATTATTTTGTTAACATTATATACTTCAGTCAAAAGCTAGGAGAATAAATAGTAGATTCTGGAATACAAGTAAAAATTTGATGTTGTCTCAGCGTTTCTTGAAAAATCCAGCCTCGGGCTCTTCAAGTAATTAACACCGTATACTTTGATCAAATTCAGAGCAGATACATGTAATCTTGATTTATGGATAAACAAAATAAGCTACCCTTATTGCCTGCTTCTGTTTGCTCTTTCTTTTTTGTTCTTATTGAAAGAAAAAGTTATCAGGAGAAAGGAAGAAAACCCAAAAGAGATGATTTGCAGTTTTCTAAGGGAACAAAATATAATAGAACATAAAGCAGAAGAAAACATCAATTTATGATTTAAAATTAGGACCCTCAAATTTTATAGATGACCAGGACTCTACAACAAGTCAAGCCATGATATTGTTACTTCAAGAACAAGATTGGATGATGTGAGGAGTGTATGTTCTTAAACTCTGATGAGTTTTTTAGTATTTTAATATAATCTGGTTCAGTCATCAATTAATCCAGTTTGAGTAAGAATTGCTTGCCTCACCACACCCTTTCAATTAATATACTAAAACATGGTTCTCGCCAATGGCCATTTCCTTCTCTCAAAAAGTCGGCATGGTTCAGGGTAAGAAATATGACTAAAGTGTATTAATCAACTCAGTGTGATCCAATTAAATATCTTTAAAGGATATAATATAAATGTAAATCTGTACTATAGAAGTAAGAGATGCAAAGAGAACAGAATTTTCATTTCCATACCTAATGCACCTACAGCATCCTCCTTGTTCCCTTTTTTGGGAGACTGAGCATTGCCAATATCAACAGAGTAATGAGTATCTTCATCCCCTTGTAAAAGAACAGGTCCCCCCGTGTCATTTTCAAGCTCGTAGTCACTAACATCCTTTTCATCTTTGACAGCGAAAGAAACTCCAAGATTAGGCTCCACTTCAGTGTTCCCACGATGAGACGCATCTTCACTGATCAAAGGCATAGTACTCTCTTCCAACTTCACATCATGGACACAGAATTTACTATATCTCCTCTCCATAGATTCAAATAATGTCTTAAGTCCGTGTTTCTCCTCTGTCAGTTTACCAACTTCATTCCTCAACCCCTCTATGACAGTCAAATTCTTCTTAAATGCTTCTTCCAATTCAATGTTCTTCATGTTAAGGACATCCAGAGCATTCTTGTCCCCAACCTTCTCCTCCTTCAACACACGGATCGTGTCCCTTAGTTCAGCAACAGATTTCATCTCATCTAGCATTATTTTCCTGAACTCCTTCAGCTCACACACTTCACGTTCTAAAGCAACGTTCTTCTCCCTTAACTCTTCGATGGCATGTTTTTCAACCAAGCCACCTGTTTTCACTTCCTTCAACAATTGCTCTTAATTCTCCTGGGCTCTCTTCCCCTTTTCACATTGCACCTCTCTGATTTTTGGTCTTTCGACTTCAATTCTCTTGAGCCTCTCCAGCTCAATCTTCTCCCCGAGTGACCCAATCTTCGTCCTAAGATTTGATTCCCTCGTTACCAACTCTTGCTCAATTTTATCAAAATCCTCAATTTTATAAGCAATACGCAGCACAGAAACTAGCTCGGATATGCTCATTTCACCGTATTCTCTTTTATTGGCGGTAGGAATGGACCTAGGCAAGGACCCAGGTTCAGTTTTGGGTTGAAATGCCATAAGAGATCCAAAAGACGCAAACTTTTTTTGTGAGGAAAACTAAGGAAGAATGTGCTACTACGTTGCCTCCTCTGGTGCAAGTAAATTTGCTACCAAGAAATTGAATTTGAGCTGCATAACGAGTGTTTGTTTTCAGATAAGAGAATGAAAGAATAAAGGAAGTGTCATTTGAAACGTACCTGCTGTGTTTTGATTTTGATGATGCTGGTTTTGATCAGAACCAAAAAATCTGTGTTAGCCAGCGGAGAATAGGCAAGAAGATGAAACGCGGGAACAGGCGAAAAGAAGGTGAATTTGTAGCAGTTGACAAAGTTATATATCTCACAAAATTAAGTATTAATTAAATACATTTTATTTTGTGACAGGCTTCTTCTATCCTACAATAATTATAATTTAAAAAAAATATTGACATTTTCGTTTATTTTCTATTATGTCACATTCTTCTTCTATCATACCATGATATAATTAAAAAAAATTATTGACATTTTCATTTTTAATACAACTTTGTTTTCTTTCTCCTTTTAAGTTATTCTCAAATTAATTTCTCTATGAGAAAATAATACATCTATATGGTATGGAAACAATAGTAAACTATTCGAAGGGAGGGAGAAGTAATTTTTATTCGACAATATTTTACATATGATTAAAATTATTTTATATAAAAGAGACTTGGAAAGTTGAACATAGTTTTGACTGAATTTATATTAATTAAATATGTGCTACAAATGAGATAAAATAGAATAATTTCTTAATTATAATTGTGTTTATTATATTTAATAGGCCGGCATTATTTAATTTTCATAGTCCAACACTATTTAATAATTTAAATATATTTTTTTCTTTTAATTTTTAAAATAAATATTAAATAGAAATTCTACACCTTTTTTTAAATTCGGTGATTGTGATGTAGAAGGAAACAAATTTTGCATTTTCATCACTTCAAACAACGGATATAATAATTATTGTGAAGGTATAATAAGTGTGCAATGAATAAAAATTTCTAAGTAATATATAAATTTGAATTATTTTTCGGTTTAATTTAGTTTGGGTAAACTGATCTTTTAATTTATTTGTTTTGATTTATTTTAATTAAGTTTGATTCTAGAAATCACCAGCACTGCGCAGTCACAACTGTCTCAACAAGACAACTTTCATATAAAATAGTCAAAGGTAAAATTGGAAATTTAAAAAATATGGAATGCATGTAGAAAATTAATGGAGTGCAGGAAGCATTTGCCTACAATTGGACACATTTCATGGGCCTGATCTTAAATGCGTTGGACCGGTTTACTTAGTCAGCCCAAAATCTTAAACACCTTTTTTTTTTTATCTTTTCCAAATGCAATAATGATTGTATCATTAAAATTTCACAATAGTCAATTAAATTTCTTTTATTGTAATTAGAAAATTGTTCTAAATATTATTTTTTATTATAAAATTTTAGCAATTAAAAATTGAAGTATCAAATATAGGTGATTAAGCCGGTTTGAAAAGTTTATAAAATGAAGTTTTCTTAGATAAGATATAGAGAGTGATGTCATTTTTCTTGTAATATATCCATGCATTTTTAATATTAAAACAAATTTTAACAAACAAAATTGGACAACTATTTATTAAATAAGCAACAATATTTCGGCAATAACCCACATAAAAAACAGAAAATTCAACACAATAATTGTAGCACCAAAACACATAAGAACACAGCATATACTAAAGAAACAAACATATTACATAATTGTTGACTAAAAGAAATGCACATTGTTATAATGCTTGAAAATAGCTGTACATGTCTTGAACATTTTCTAACTTCTATAGATTTACATGCTCATTGTATATTGTATGATTGAAATATTCAAATACTTCCCAAAAGAATTTCGTTTAATATCACTGCTTGAACCTGATTAGTGAGCATCTTAAACATCTTAAACCAGTGTCCTAACATAATCTTTTCACAATGGTGTGCAATGGATAATATAACATCCTCACTGATTATATATATTACCTGAAAACCCTCTTGAGATAACAGGTGAAGAGTATGGTTCTTCTTTTGGATTTCTTGATTTTTTTTTTTTTTCTCTTTTTCTGCAATCAATTGTACACCATTGTACTTCATATAATTACTAACATTTAACAAAACAATAATAACTTTGAATTTACCTCCCAAGTTGCATTAGACCGAATCTGCACAAACTGCTTCCACACATCATTGAAGGCCTTCAAGTACCTGTATTACACATTCAAATTTTCGTGAGTTAAATACATGAATTTTCATAATACAGTTAAGTACATATTTACTAGAGGGTTGGTCATTGCATACACAGACACATTCTCTCGGTTCTAGCAGTTCTTAAGTTTCTATAGTTGATATATGTGAATCAGTAAATTTACTAGAGAATTCAAATTCAATCTATCGGGCAATCCAAAGTCACAGCAATTATATAAGCAGGAACACATATAACATGCCAAACATTCATGAACATTAACTGTAATTTAAATAAACCAAGAATATGTGGAGATAAAAAGAATTATTTTGGCACTAAGTGAAAGAAAGAGAAAAATACCTTAAGAGAGGAAGAATATACAAGTAATCTTACCTACATCTTCAAACACTAACAGAGTAAGATGAGAAAGAAATGTGTTAAGAAGTAGAGTCGATGTTGAAGTTCCAACAAAATAAACAAATCCTAATAAAGGAAAAAGAAGTGAAACAGAGGGAGATTTAGGATAATGGAATAAATTTCTTACTAAAATTTTACAACATGTTGGTCTGAGTTACACTGAACTTGTATTCTTGCAGCAACAAAGTCTCAAATCTGAGCTTTGAAGATGAAAACAAAAAAAAGATAAAAATTTGATTAGGAGAGAAAACTCTACTTCTTTCTCACATATACCCTTCCCCATCTTGAACCTTGTTTCACTTCATGAATTAGAGGCTCACTGGACCCATTTACTCTTTGGGTTCTATCAGCCTGATTTCCTGTTTTTATCTTTTTTGCAGGACTTTGAAGACATGTGTCCATGACACCTGTGCCAAGAAAAAACAAGAGGTCAATATAACTAAAAACGAAGCAATAAAAATAATACACAACAACAGGTATCGTAATTGTGTTTTAAATTGATTGTTCTAGACTGGTGAGTTGAAATGATTATCAGTGCCAAATGCCACTTTGAACAGACTAATGTTTTTCTATGCAAGAGAATAAGATATGTTGTTCTTGCTTTTTATTTTCTTTTCTAAAATTCATTTTTGGGTGCCACACCATAGAGAAAAGGATGATGACAATGAAAAGGATCCAGGATTTAGAAGGAGGTTAAAGAGAGTGAAGATTGTGAATTGATCATTCCAAATACTCCCCCTACGTGTGTTAAAAGCTGATCATGACCTTGTTGAGGAACATGAGGGAGGTATACATAGATTGACTTTATCTTATTATCACTTTTACTTGTATTTTACTATCTTTTTTGTTATGAAGATCATCATATACTTACTGCTGTTATATATTATCTTTAACATTCATGTATCAGAATGCCTAAGAAAAAAGGATTACCCTGATATGGTGACAGCAGCTGACAAAACTAATGCATGAGTACTAGAAGAGAAAACTCTACTAAATATAAGTCAAATTTTCCAACAAATAATAGTCCTCGAGCTAATTATTCAGAAAGATACGAAGTGTGACTACCATAGGTAGGCATACAATTCCAACATGCTGATATTTTTAAACTAAGAAGAAATCTAAATTGTCACATATAATATTAATTAGAGAACTTACTTCTCTTTACAGGGAAGTTTTCTTTTTCAAATAAATCAGCAGAGGATGTAAATGTGGGAGTAGAAGCCTCAATATCAGAATCTCGTTTTCTTTTGATCCTTTCAACCCTTTGTAAATGTTCATTTTCTGCAATTATTTGAAGGAAAAGGTTATCAGTAGAAAGGAAGAAAACACAAAAAGAGATGACTTGCAGTTTTCTAAAATATAATTTTGCCCCTCCTAATCTTATAGATTTGTCCCCCTCAGCATAATGTTCTCACTGACTTAGGGCCTTAGATCCACAACTGGTCTGACTTATCATGTGGATCACTTCCAAGCTGCCTTACCTTGCATTTGCAAGTGGACATCTTAGTCTATGCTTCAAAAGTAATAAATTCATTGTGTAAACTTGGGCCATAAAACCTCAACCTTGTGGTGAACTTATTTATGATATTGTTACTTCAACAACAATATTGGATGATGTGAGGAGTGTATGTTCTTAAATTTTGTCTACTAATAGTTGCAAACTGTGATGATTTTTTGAGTATTTGAATGTAGTCTGGTTCGATCTTCAATTAGTCCAGTTTGAGCAAGAATTGCTTGCCTCACCACACCATTTCAATTAATATACTAAAACATGGTTCCCGCCAATAGTCATTTCTTTCTCTCAATAAGTCGTCATGGTTCAGGGTACCAAGAAATATGACTAAAGTGTATTAATCAATTCAGTGTGATCCAATTAAATATTTTTAAAGGAAATTATAAAAATGTAAATCTGTCATATAGCTGTAAGAGATGAAAAGAGAACAGAATTTTAATTTCCATACCTAATGCACCTACAGCATCTTCCTTGTTCCCTTTTTTGGGAGACTGAACATACTTTTCATCTTTGACAGCAAAAGAAACTGCAGGATTAAGCTCCACTTCAGTGTGATCTTCACTCATCAAAAGCATGATATTCTCTTCCAACTTCATAACTCTGGCACGGAGTTTACGATATCTCTTCTCCAACTTCAAATTCTTCTCAACTGCTTCCTCCAATTCAATGTTCTTCATGTTAAGGGCATCAAGAGCATTCTTGTCCCCAACCTTCTCCTCCTTCAACACACGGATCGTGTCCCTTAGTTCAGCCACAGATTTCATCTCATCTAGCATTATTTTCCTGAACTCCTTCAGCTCACACACTTCACGTTCTAAAGCAACGTTCTTTTTCCTTAACTCCTCCTCAATAGCATGTTTTTCAACCAAGCCACCTGTTTTCACTTCCTTCAACAACTGCTCATAATTCTCCTGGGCTCTCTTCCCCTCTTCACATTGCTCCTCTCTGATTTTCAGTCTCTCTTCCACTTCAATTCTGTTGAGCCTCTCCAGCTCAATCTTCTCCCGGAGTGGCCCAATTTCCGCCCTATGTTTTGCTTCCCTCTTTACCAACTCTTGCTCAATTTTATCAATTTTATCAAAATCCTCAATTTTATATGCAATACGCAGCACAGAAACTAGCTCGGATATGCTCATTTCACCGTATTCTTTTTTATTGGAGGTAGAAACGGACCAAGGCAAGGACCCAGGTTCGGTTTTGGGTTGAAATGCCATAAGAGGTCAAAAAGACGCAAACTTTTTTTGTGGGGGAAACTAGCAAAGGAAGAAGGTGCTACTACGTTACCTCCTCTGGTGCAAGTAAACTTGCTAAGAAGAAATGAAATTTGAACTGCAGAATGAGAGTTTCTATTAAGTAGGAGATAATGAAAGAATAAAAGAGATGTCATTTGAAACGTACCTTACTGTGTTTTGTGTTTTGTTGATGCTGATTTTGATTTAGAAGCAGAAAATCTGTGTTAGGAGTATGCAAGAAGATGAAGTGAGAAAGGGCGGGAACAACGTAATGAGTAAAGACTAGATAGCAAAAGAAAGATTTCAATAAGTAACTTTGTATTGTAGTAGTTGAGAAAGTACAGGATATATTTCACAAAAAATAAATATTAATTAAATACATTTTATTTTGTGACGGGCTTCTTCTATCATTCAATAGTTATAATTTAAAAAGAAATGTTGGCATTCTTATTTCTTATTATGTGACATGCTTCTTCTATTATAATTAAAAAAAAATATTGACATACTCCTTTTTTAATACAACATTATTTCTTTTTCTTTTTAAGTTATTCTCAAATTAATTACTCTATGTGAAAATAATACACATGTGGAAAGAATAGTAAATTATCATCACATTGTATTGTAGGACGGGAGAAGTAATTTTTTTAAGCTATTTTTATTCAACAATATTTTTACATATGATTAAAAATATTTGATATAAAAGAGACTTTGAAAGTTGAACATAGTTTTGACTATATTAATTAAATATTTGATATAAATGAGATAAAATAGAATAATTTCTTAATTATACTTTTTAAGTATATTTGATACTCTCACATTATTTAATAATTTAAATAAGATTTCTATTTTTTAACTAATATAAAATCATAACGAAATTCTATATATATTTTTTTAAATACGGTGATTGTGGTGGTAGAAGGCAACAGATTTTACATTTCCATCACAAAACTTAAACCCTCAAACATAGGATATAAGAATTATTGTGAAGGTATAATTGTATAATGAATAGAAATTTCGAAAACATTCTTCCAGTGCTGAAATTTTTTTTTGTTCAGTCTAAATATGTTTAACAATGTAAATCAGAATACATGTCTTATGTGTTTATTTATAATTATTTAACACCGTTATACAAAATATCATTTTGTAGAGAAAATATTAACAAACTAGTTTTAATCGTATTTTTCATATGAAAACTTCAATCTTTATTAGTAGTGTTTCGTGTGTAAAAACATTAAAAACCATTTTATACAGTTTCACACAGCACATGTATTATTCTGTATACCAGAAAAGCACGCATGCTTTTATATAAATTTACCATTCATATAACAAAAAATGGAAACCAAATGTTAATATATAAGATATGTTTCTTTGTAGAACTTATATAAGATAACGATTCTATAGGATATACAATTCTACATGTTTATAAATTCCTATTGAAGATTGTGTATAAAATTTGAATGTATAATATACTATAATGCAGAAGAAGAAAGAGTTAAAAGATGTTTGTCTGATGTAAAGTGATTAACATGTGTGATGAAATGAATTCCAAGTATGAAGAAGTTATTAAATGGTTTTGGAACAGGACATGTACAATAGATGACTAAGATTTTAAATTTGACATAAACATCTGTTACTGAACTATGTATGATGTGGAAAATGTGGAAAAAAGTTGAGTGTGTGATAAAGTATGCAATGGAGTGTTCAGAGCTTAGTTTTAGGTGAGTGGTGAGTGGTGAGTGATATCAATCAACACCAAGTCATGTAATTTATATTAAACGAGTCTTAATTTATATTAAACTTCTAATATTTCATTTGAATATTGGTAACTTTAGGAAAATATTAAAGAGTTAGGTTAAAGAAATGCATGTTTAACGTCACCTTCTACTTGGCCGACAAGAATAAAATAAAAAAACAACGAGACTATGTTTCATTTTAATGGTGGTTTTTTTTCAAAGCTTGTTCCTTTTTCTGGGAATGCCACCCTTTTGTCTCTTTTACCATTTTGTTCCTTCAATTAAACTTGAGTCTTGTCCACCAAGTTACCGTCTTCCCAACGAACCCCATTTTTTTTTTTTTTTTTTGACTCTTTCTGTCTTACATTTTTTACTACACTTTTCGACACACAATTTCCATTCCTTGTAACCTCAAAAACATCGAACTGTCTTGTACTGTCCCATTTTTCCAAGCACACTCCACATTTTCAAGTTCAGCAAATTTAGTTTTTCAACTTCATTTTAACTACCATGTTGTCTCTTTTCTTACACCCTTCCTACATACACCTTTCCAACAATGTTCTCCTCCAACCCGTTTTCCTTCATGGCTTATCCGGATTCTTCCACCTTCTGTTGCTCATCGCGGTTTCACTGTCATGGACTTGGAAGAAATTCACAACACGTATCAGGGATGAGTCGGAGGAGAAACACGACAATATCCTCTTCAAAACAACCGTGTTTTGTTCTCTTGGTGTTTCTACGTTCAGTTTTCTCCTCTGTTTGTTCAATTACTTCTATTGGTACTTCAGCGGCTGGTCTGAAGAAGAGCTCGTGACCCTTTTGGATTTGGTGCTCAAAACAGTTGCGTGGGGCGTTGTTTGTGTATGTTTGCACAAGGGATTCTTCAGTTCCGGCGGGAGAAGGTTCTCATTCCTCTTCAAAGCTTGGTGCGTCTTGTACCTCTTTGTGTCTTGCTATTGCTTCGTGGTGGACATTGTTGTTATATCAGAAAGACGCGCTGCTTTGCCAACTCAGTGCATTGTTTCTGATGTGCTTTCCACTTGTGTTGGTTTGTTATTCTGTTACATAGGGTATGTTGCGAAAAACAAAGGACACGTGCGAGAAAAAGAATATGAAGGTACTCAGGAACCTCTTTTGGACGGTGACACAAGTGTTGATGATGCCTTGGAGATAAAAGAGACCAAGGGTGGGAACACTGTTACCCCTTTCTCGTATGCTGGCTTTTTGAGCCTTCTTACCTTCTCTTGGGTGGGTCCTCTTATAGCTGTTGGCAATAAGAAGGCCTTGGATCTTGAGGATGTTCCTCAACTAGACAGCAGAGACAGTGTAGTTGAAGCTTTTCCTGGTTTCAGAGATAAACTTGAGGCTGATTGTGGTGCAATTAATAGTGTCACCACACTAAAGTTGGTGAAGTCGCTAGTAATGATATCGTGGAAGGAGATTCTGTTCACAGCTTTTCTTGCTTTGTTTCACGCTTTGGCTTCTTATGTTGGTCCTTATCTTATGGATGGTTTTGTTGAGTACCTTGATGGACAACGGCTTTATGAAAACCAGGGCTATGTTTTGATTTCCGCGTTTTTCTTTGCAAAGATCGTAGAGTGTCTGTCTCAATTGCATCGGTGCTTTAGGTTGCAGCAAGTTGGACTTAGAATTCGTGCATTGCTTGTCACGATGATCTATAACAAGGCTCTGACCCTTTCTTGTCAATCAAAGCAGGGGCACACTGACGGGGAAATAATCAATTTCATGGCTGTTGATGCTGAAAGAGTTGGTGTGTTCAGTTGGCATATACATGATTTGTGGATGGTGGCTTTGAAAGTTACATTGGCCTTTTTGATTTTGTATAAAAACCTTGGGCTGGCTTCCATTGTTGCTTTTGTTGCAACTATTGTAGTTATGCTGACAAATGTTCCCTTGGGATCATTGCAGGGGAAGTTTCAAAAGAGGTTGATGCAGTCGAAAGATAGAAGAATGAAAGCCACAACCGAGATTTTAAGGAATATGAAGATTCTCAAACTTCAAGGATGGGAAATGAAGTTTCTATCAAAAATAACTGAGCTCAGGAAAACTGAGCAGGGTTGGCTTAAAAGAGGTGCCTATACTGCAGCCGTTACCTCGTTTTTGTTTAAGGGTGCCCCCACATTTGTAGCCGTGGTTACTTTTGGTACTTGTATGCTTAGAGGGGTCCCCCTAAAATCTGGGAATATATTGTCTGCACTCGCAACTTTCGAGATTCTTCAAGAACCCATTTATAATCTTCCAGGTACAATTTCGATGATGGCACAGACTAAAGTGTCTCTCGATAGGATTGCATCATTTCTTCGTATGGATGACTTACCCTCTGATGTTGTAGAGAAGCTTCCCCGGGGAAGTTCTGATACAGCAATTGAACTAGTTGATGGAAACTTTTCTTGGGAATTATCTTCCCCCAACCCAACATTGCAAGATATAAACCTTAAAGTTTCTAACGGGATGAGGGTTGCAGTTTGTGGTACCGTTGGATCAGGCAAATCTACTTTACTTTCTTGTGTACTGGGAGAAGTACCTAAGATATCAGGCATCCTTAAGGTTTGTGGAACAAAGGCCTATGTTGCTCAATCTCCATGGATACAAAGTGGCAAGATTGAGGATAATATATTGTTTGGTAAACAAATGGATAGGGAAAAGTACGAGAATGTACTTGAAGCGTGTTCCTTGAAGAAGGATCTGGAGATTTTGACATTTGGTGATCAGACAATCATAGGAGAGCGTGGAATAAATTTGAGTGGAGGACAAAAACAAAGAATACAAATCGCACGTGCACTTTACCAAGATGCTGATATATATCTATTTGATGATCCTTTCAGTGGTGTGGATGCTCACACGGGCTCTCACCTCTTCAAGGTAACTTGGTTTCATTATTTTGTTCATTATCTGCAATATAACCTGAACTACACACGGCATAATGCGAATAATCATTGATTTAACTCTTCTAAAATTTTGTTCTTCCAACTACACGACTCTTGTATTATTTTGTAAGTGAACTTTTCCATGCGTTGTATCAAGGAATGCTTGTTAGGCCTTCTAAGTTCAAAAACAGTGGTTTATGTCACTCATCAAGTCGAGTTCTTACCTGCTGCTGACCATATATTGGTGAGTAGTTTCTCGTAATTTAATAGCCATGAATGTAAAATATAGCTTTGTTTTTAAATCGTCATTTTATCTTTGTCGTTAGGTTATGAAAGATGGAAAAATTACTCAATGTGGAAGGTATAATGATTTGCTTGGTTATGGAGCTGATTTTATGGAACTTGTTGGTGCACACAAAATAGCTCTGTCTACGATAGATTCATTGGATGGCACAAATGTTTCTAATGAAATAAGCACCTTGGAACAAGATGTAAATGTCTCTGGGACGCAAGGTTCTAAAGAAGAGGAGGAAAGTACAGATAAACAAAATGGCAAAACTGACAAAAGTGAACCAAAAGGCCAGTTTATTCAGAAAGAAGAAAGGGTGAAAGGTAAAGTTAGTTTTTCAGTTTATTGGAAATGTATCACCACAGCATATGGAGGAGCTCTTGTACCATTCATATTGTTAGCTCAGATTCTTTTTCAAGTTCTTCAAATTGGTAGCAATTATTGGATGGCTTGGGCGACTCCTGTCTCAACAGATGTGGAACCACCTGTTGAAGAAACAACTCATATAGTAGTCTATGTTAGTTTGGCTATTGGAAGTTCTTTATGCATCCTTGCCAGATCAATGCTTCTTGTCACAGCTGGTTATAAAACAGCTACCATACTCTTCACCAAGATGCACTATTGCATTTTTCGTGCTCCAATGTCATTTTTTGATTCCACTCCAAGTGGGCGAATCCTTAACAGAGTATGTATACCTCATTCTTTTTTGTCATTACTTTTAGAGATACGACTTCTCCTTCAAATAACATTTTCCCTCTAGATTAATGGTATGGTACCCTTATTTTGCTGTTTGTTTTCGACAACTACACATTATTTAATATTGTGTCACTTGTCTCTCCTCCTGTTGTCTTCCAGGTTTCAACGGATCAAAATGCATTGGATACAAACATTCCTCGTCAAATTGCATCATTTGCCTTCATTATGATCCAACTTCTAGGAATTATAGCAGTGATGTCTCAGGCCGCATGGCAGGTTTTCGTTGTCTTTATACCTGTGATTATAGTCAGCATTTGCTATCAGGTATTAATCTGACAGCGTAATGTAGACTTGTATAATAAGGTGGCATACATTTGTTGCATTGCTTTCGTTCTCTTCTGGCAATGGCTTTGCCTACACGGATTATACGGATTATGTATCAATTTTATTTTAAGATGATTACTAAGATCTGTCAAACTTGTAATTCTGCAGCAATATTATATTCCATCAGCCAGAGAACTAACACGTTTAGTTGGAGTCTGCAAAGCCCCACTCATACAACACTTTTCTGAAACAATTTCTGGTACTTCAACCATTAGAAGCTTTGATCAGCAATCAAGATTTCAGGAAACAAATATGAAACTGACTGATGCGTATTCCCGGCCAAAGTTCAACATTGCTGGTGCCATGGAATGGTTGTGCTTCCGCTTAGATATGTTGTCTTCTATCATATTTGCCTTTTCCTTAATATTCATAATATCAGTTCCACCAGGATTCATAGATCCAGGTGCGTTATTCCAGTCTGGTATATGTTACAAATCAAAGTTTAGTCTGCTAATGTAATGTGGAATTGAACATGATTGTTTTCCTTTTTTATGAATTTTGTGACTTTTAAGGCCTTGCTGGTTTAGCAGTTACATATGGGCTAAATTTGAACAATATACAAGCTTTGATGATATGGAGTCTGTGCAAAATGGAGAGCAAAATTATATCAGTAGAGAGAATACTTCAGTATACTAGTATTCCTAGTGAGCCTCCCCTTGTTATAAATGAAAATCAGCCAGATCCTTCTTGGCCCTCAAATGGCGAGGTTGATATACAAGATTTGCAGGTAGTTCAAGCTATTACATTCTTGGTTTCTTTGGTTTCTTTTGATTTCTTTCATTCTGAGATCGTTCCGTTTATGATATGCATGTGAAGTTTTTCTGTTCCTAAATGGTAAGAAAGTCATGCCAACATATAACGTAATTTATACATGTTGTTTTGTGCTATGTTTAAGATGATGTGTTTCCCTTTCTGAAGGTTCGCTATGCTCCACATCTTCCACTTGTGTTGTGTGGTCTTACGTGCAAATTTCATGGAGGACTGAAAACTGGTATTGTTGGGAGAACGGGAAGTGGTAAATCCACACTCATACAAACGCTTTTCCGAATTGTTGAGCCTGCTGTTGGGAAAATTATGATTGACAACATCAACATCTGTTCCATTGGACTTCATGATTTGAGGTCTAGACTAAGCATTATTCTTCAGGATCCTACAATGTTTGAAGGGACCGTAAGAAATAATCTGGACCCCCTGGAAGAACACACTGATGAACAGATTTGGGAGGTGGGTTGGTTTTATATGGGGACACTATGTTCTGTCCAAAAGACTATACTTGTAATCTTTCTTGAAAGATAGTATTGCACACTCGTTAACATACTTTTTAAATAGGCCTTGGATAAGTGTCAACTTGCAGACGAAGTTAGAAAGAAAGAAGGAAATCTTGACTCCAAAGGTTTGTCTTAGAACCTTGTTGAACATAACTCTAATAAAACTCGTTGCTAATGTTGAAGTTGATGTTGTAGTTAGTGCAAATGGTGAGAATTGGAGTATGGGTCAGAGACAGTTGTTTTGCCTTGGCAGGGTGCTGCTTAAGAAAAGCAAGGTTTTGGTTCTTGATGAAGCCACTGCATCAGTCGATACAGCTACGGATAATTTGATTCAGCAAACTCTTAGGCAACATTTCACTGACTCCACAGTTATTACCATTGCACACAGAATAACTTCAGTTCTTGACAGTGATATGGTTCTGCTTCTTAGTCAAGGTTAAGAAATGCTCTCGTTCTTCATATAGCATTGATATTCTCTGCACCTTGATGTTTCATTTTCTGATTTGGATAGACATTGTTGCAGGATTTATTGAGGAGTATGACACCCCAACAAAACTGCTAGAGAATAAGTCATCATCCTTTGCTCAACTTGTTGCTGAGTATACTATGAGGTCCAAGTCCGGTTTTGAGGAATCTGATGATCACTGATTGAAATTGAAGCATAGAGAAACAAAAATGTTTCTTGACAATGACGAAAATCTGTATTTATACATAGTGAAATAGAAAATCAAATTGATTTTGATGCATTCCTGGTATGTGTAGTGTAGACCAAAGACATAATCTACCTGTTGGAGAAGAGATATTGTTACCAATCACTCTCTGGGAAAAATGCTATTGTTCAGTGTCTGCTACATGAGTGGTAAAACCTGAGATGATGAACTCAGAAAGATTATTACTCCATTGAAATGACTTAATAGATCTTAATTCTTAACAAAAAGCTTCACCTTGTGTTAGAGTGATTCAAATTTTTTGTTTCGATGGCCTTTGCTGATTCGATTGTTGCTTATGATAGTTGATTGTTTGTTTGTTTTAATGCATTACAGTATTATAATAAATAAGCTAACAAATGCATTGTTTCAAAACATATTATTGTTGTTGTTTGATTAAGTCCTTAATTTAATCCCTAAATCCGAGGATCACGGATCACAAAGTTATCTAAGAACTTTAGTCATTTTATTACTTCATCAAATATTTAAAATGTTGTTATATCGGTGCTTCGAAGTTTGCGTCTCCCCATGTGAGTACCTCAAGAATATATTTTGAAATGAATTATACTGAATGAGTTAAAAATAAATCATTAATGTTTATTTATCTTATGGTGTAAATTCTCGCAATTTTAGATCCATAATTGAAAAATAAAATAAACTATTTGTAATTATTTTAATATTATTAAAAAAATGCGATTTATATAATACAAGGATGTCGGAGACACACTAATATATAAAACATATAAAATGGCATTTATAATTCACTTGGAAAAATATAATCACCTTTACAAAAAAGGTGTAAAAAAAGTATTGAAAGATAAATTGCTTTATAAAGTAAAGTGTGGTGTGGGATGTTGTATTTTTGAAAAAGACAAAAAGCACCCATACTATTTTGAGTATTATCAAACGATTTTCTATTTTCTTAACTTTTTCTTTTTCAAGAACATATGATTTTCAAGATAAAACTTTCATTCCTTTTTCATTCACCGTCTTTTCTTTTTCTTCATTGTTTCTATTGCCTTAACAATGTCTTTATATTCTATTGTGAATGAGTATGATAAAGAGAAAAAAACTGAAAATAAATCTCCTACAAATAGAAAAATAAAACAACTTTTTTTTTTCATTTCTAACAATCTTGTTTCCATCGGCTTTTTGTCACATGCATTTCAACTAAACATTTTTCTTATGTTCCTTTTTCATCAATTCATCATTCTCATGTGATTCTATATTCAACGAAGCTTATATTCATGAAAATATTTATTATATTATTATCTTAAATTTTTAGATTAAAAATAATATTAAATATCTTATATGTGTAAGATTAATATTATGTATATAAAATCATAATTTTTTTTATTACTATCTATATAAAAAAATAACTCATTTCATCTATTCATTTATATTATCAATAGAACTCATAATGTAACGCCATGAAATAATGTTTCATTCAAAAATAAGAATATCAATCCATTTAAATTTTTGTATAAGTTATAAATGTTGTTAGCTTGAGACGGATTAGATATATAGAAGATATATTAGAAAATTTAATACAATTTTTTTATGAAATTTAAAATGTTAATTACATTATTTAGTATTACCTTCATAGTCTTAGAAATGATATGAAGTAAAATGAACGGAGAAAGTTTAACCATTACATCACTTGATTAAAGAGTACAAATAACAAAAAGTATATTTTTTAAAAACAGTAAATGAAAATAATTATACTTTCTTGAAAGTGGCTTTTCATTGTAATAAAAGAAGTGGTGGACACAAGCCCTTTGAAAGTGATATATAGAGACAGATCACAGTGTACTTTTTTCTGTGTTCTCTCGTCAATATTTATGGGAGCAAAAGTCAACCACAACCACTATAAGGAAGTGAAGGTCCCAAATAAATAATATAAATTTAACTAGAAAAAAAAAAGTTGGAAATTGTGAAACGACTTTAAATTGAGATTTATGAAAAATAAATTAAGATGATATTTTTAAAATAATTAAAATATTTAAGAATTTAGAACCTTTAAAATATTGTGTTAAATAGCGATGAGTGGTCGCGGGAAAAAATTAGGGAGAAAGAATTTTGTTACATATTTATGATTTTACTTTAGTAATTTAAAATAGTTAAATATCTAATGTTTAGTGGTTGACTAACAATTTTATGGAGAAAAATAAAATGACAAGGATTTTTTTTTTCTTGGGACATGATTGTCTTCAGTGGATATTAGTGAAAATGAATACACTACGTCCGTAAGTGTGTTTACTTTTTTTGTTATTTTAGAAAAAATGTATTTAAATGAATTAAAAAATAATTATTTAAAGGATATAATTACAAATTAATTAATTTATTATAAATAATTGAATTTTTAAAAAATTTATTAAAAAGTAAAATTGAAAAAAAAACTGTATTATATGAATCTATAATAGTATAGATAGTATAATATTAAACATTAAACATTACTGATGTTTAACATATAAGATGTTTTATTGGAAAGTTGGATATTTTATATTGTACGTCAGTTTCTACGAGGTCACGAATAAAAAAATAAAATCGTAATCAATTTTGCAACTATTTCTACGCGGGTAAGGCGCTGTCAATATTTATTAAATAATAACATAAAGTTTTCAATGTGAAATTTTATTAGGTTATTTTAACTTTTATGAGTAAGTGGATTTTCATGGGTTTATCTCTTCAAATATAATAAATTAAATATCAGAATAATATATATATATATATATATATATATTAGTAAATTTAACTACATTTTAAGTCTTTAGCAAATTTAAATATCTATATTAAATTTTATTAATTTTTGAATATTCAAAATTTTTATATTTTTTTTTGTTAAATTTTTACCATCTGATATTTTTTACTATTATGATTGTTACATTGTCCTGTGATGTTATTTGTTTATTTTCAGTTGTTAAGAAATATTAGATGTTAGGATTAGTATGAAGATGATATTGTGATTAATGTAAAATGAAATTATTTTTTGTTGTTCTAATTAAAAACTTGTTAGATGTATTTGTTGAAAAAAAATTTAAGGTTGGGTTAAAGTTCCACTTTAGATAAAATAAATAAAATTAAATGTTATATGAGAATAAATATTTATAACATCATTATTTTAAAATTTTGAATAAAAGTAGTGTTAAATATCTTATATATGTCAAATTAATTTCATATACATAAAACCACAAGTTTTCAGTTTTCAGTGACTATGAATATAACTCCTATATGAATATATATATATATATATATATATATATATATATATATATATATATAAACCCAACAATATTAAAACTATCATATTTTTTTTATCTTAATGTCATTGCCTACCACTACGTTAATATTATCTTTGTCCCATTGATGAAATTGTTATTGTTGTTTAACATGTTTTTAGTGAAGATAATAAAATTCTCTCGTCATTTTATATTAATTATAGTACCATTTTATGTTAACACACCATAATATTTCTTAATAATGAAGATGTATAAATAACATGACTCCACAAAATAACACTTATGTCACTCAATTAATGAAAAAATAAATAATATAAAGTTAATTAAAAATATACCAAATTTAAATACTTCATAAACCAAAAAATTAATAAAATTAATTGAAAATACAAAAATGTACTAGAGATTTAAACTTGATTGAGCATTTTTAGTATAGTATGCTATAATTTTGTTATTTTACTTATAGACTTTTTTTAAATAGATAAATAATTATATATATATATATATATATATATATATATATATATATATATATAAAGTAAACTAGAATTTAAAATAAATGCACATAATTGTTTAAAAAATATATTTCTATAAAAATATAAACAGTTCCAGTTTTCATATGTACGAGACAACTCTATTATTTAATTAAGATCCCTGAGAAAACTTCTTCGTAAAACAAGTTGCAAGAAATGAAAAATTTAAGTATGCGTATTAATATATGATAGTAATAATCATCAATTTAAAATAAATAACATGTGATATAAATTGTTTATCATAAATCTACCGTATCATTTATATAAAAACATTTATTTATTAGAGATTTTAACTATAACCTATCTAAAACTATTTGTTAGTTCATAGTTTTATTGAACCAAATTTGTAACATCTCGTTTTCATAGTTTTTATATTATCAAACAAAACATTAAATTTTGATAATTCAGAAACAGATGATAGTAATAGGCCAGTATAAAGTACAATACAGTCATCCTTAAAATAATTATACATATACTGTCTATACATATATCCTATACTAAGCAAAAGGGGTTACAAAACACCCAAAGCATTAAAGTAGAACAAAAGATGACAACTTTGCTGGAAACATCCGAACACCACTCAACTCCTGTCCAGGAGGGGTGTATCCTCACCTGCACCTATATTTGCTCACGCCATTCAATAAGGACGATCATTGCAAAAATAGAAGACACACAGAACACACAACATACAAGAAGGGTAAGCTAACTTAATCAAGAATAAATCATGCAATTTGATAGTTAAGCATTAATCCAATTTGATCACACAATTATCAAAATCATCCAAATCACCACAACCATAACACAATATCACCATTCTAGACTCAATATCCGGATTATGTAAGTGACATTGGAGCTCTCGGTGGCTTGCACTTGTGACGGTTCCCAAACTCTGCAGAGTTTTAGGCACAAGGGGTATTCACCCAACCACTACCAAGGTAAGTCCCCTTCACGTCTATGACGGATCGGGTCCATAGACTAAGACCTCCTGCTACTCCTCCCGACATAATCCATTATACTCTATATGAATCTTAATGGTTATTAGGAGCGTCAGGATGCCACCAATACGAGTCCTCATGTCCTTACATTTACTAAAACCATCTTCCTTAGAATTTCCCTTGAAATCCTAACTCTGACACATTCTCATACAGACCAATTCCACACAATTTCATCACACTGACTATCATGCATAAGAATCACATACCAAACTAGCCATTATCACATCCATCCAAATGGTATAACTTCATTTAATCAAAAACAAGGAAGAAACTCAAATTCTGCAGTAAATCTCGCTCAAGCTAAAGGGTCTCGCCTAAGCTAGAGAGTTGTCTCGCTTGGGCGAGTCACTCTCGTTTGGGCGAGATTCCAAACAGAGAGTACCCCAAAATCTGAGCGAATTCTTGCTTAGGCTAAACTATCTCGCCTAGACGAGATCAACTCTCGCTTAGGTGAGACCTCGCGCAGTATCAGGGGTGAGCTTCTAATATTTTTGCTCAGGCGAGAGCTGCTCGCCTGGGCAAAACCATCAGGATTTTCAATTTGTTTCACATGCAGACCACACAGTTCATGCCACAATCAAAATTTACCACACTCAATCGATCATACACATCAAATAACATATAATTCATGCAATTCTACCCATAACCAAAGATTCCTTTACGAAATTAGAGTGAGAGGTTAGCTTCCCTTACGTATTTTTGGTGAATACTTTGAATGAAGGCAACTTTAGAGAGGAGAAGCAGAATTCCTTAGCTTAACCTAGAGAATTCATCATCCAACCACATGGAAAGGATGAACACTTGATTAAACTCTGAATGGAAGCAGAAATTTCGAGTTGAATTTCGAAATTGAACCTTAAAACGTAAGGAAAGACTTACCTAGAGGAAGGGAGGCTAAGAGTGGAGGCAGCAGGGGGCTCAGTTATGGTTACTTTCCCAGAACCTGATCATGAACAAAAAAGCTGTGAGATGATAGCAAAATTGAGAGAAGGAAGGATGGGGAGAGAGTTGGATTGCAGAGAAACTGTGTGTGAGAGAGAGAGAGAAGGGGTGTTGGGTTTCTGTTTAAGGGAAGAAACTGAAAAATAAGAGTATTACAAAATGAATGTTTATTTTTCGTGGTATATAGTACTTCTCTTTTATAACACATTATTAACTCAATAAAGAAATTAAATAATAGGTGAATTGGTTAATTTTGATAGATTAGTTAAAAAATAATAACTTGCTTATTTTACTCTTAATAATAAACATATACTATTTCTGTAAGAATTAAAAACATTATTTTTTATAATAATTAAACGTACTCTTAAATATATTAGGTGATACAAGCAAAATAAAAATACATTAATTATAATTATTTCTCAAGTTATATCTCTCCTTTCTAAAAATATATTCCAAATAAATACCGAAGAACAAGTTGTAGAATAAGAATAATAATGTATTTAAAAAAAAGAAGTTTGTAGGACAAAATTAACTAATAAAATAATTGATTGATGACAAAAATAGGTTGTAGGTATTGATTAAGAGTGTTTAGTAGACAAGGTAATAAACCAGGGACAGATAAAAAATGACAGAAAAGGAGATCACATCAATTTTATGATACAGATCAAATTTGTGTTTTTAAACAAATTTTTTGATTACGTAATTATAATTTTAGATTCTTTTAAATAAATAAAATTTTATTAAATTTTTTTATTATTTGTATTTACATTTTAAATTTATATATACTTTTTATTTAGACAAACTACTTGACTTTTTAAATATATATTATTTAGACAAACTATTTTATTTAAATCAATTAAATTTGACAAAGGTTAATGAAATTTAAGTTTTTTAGTTTTTAAAAATTTGAATTCTTTAATTTTTCAATCTAAATTATTGTTAACATTAAACTTTATTAAGACTTTAATTATTTATAATTTTCATACATCATCATCGAATAAAACATTTATTATTTTAATTGAAATGTTAAATCTTTCTTAATATAGAGCATAAAAAAATAAAAGATAATCAACAGATTTAAAAATAGTATCATGATTAATTACTTTTATAAAATTGAAATAAGTAACAATAAATAAAAAATAAAAAATACTAATAGAATATATTAAAATATAAGAAATGGTCACGAAAGAAAATTAAACAAATAAAATAACTACTTAAAAATATTTCCTATATACACTTTTATATTACTGAAGCTAACTTATAAATAAATTATCAAATAGTTTATCATGAAATGTTACAATAAAATACTTAGACCTGACAATTAAATTCAAATACTTAAAAGATAAAAAATAAGTGTATGACACAGCAATTCAATTCCATGGATTCCGCAAGATCTTTTCTAACTCTAACTGCAGATCTGCACTTGAATCCAGTACTTTTTTATTCATATAATTACTGTATCACTCACACATATTAAGACCGTTCTCTGTCCTCCACAATTTTGAACTTAAACAACCCTAACACACTCTCTCTCCATTCGCATATAGTGTGTGCCTCATTCAACTCCGATTTTTTTTTCAAAGCTCCGTCTTTTTTCCTGGAAAACTCCACCCTTTTGTCTCTTATACCATTTCTTCAATTCCTCAGTCTACCAAACGTGAGTCTTGGCCACCAAGTTACCACCTTTCCAAGGAACTCAGTTTTCTTTTGACTCATTCTCTCTCCTTTTTGACATCACTTTTCTGCAAACAGTTTTCTACTCTATATAGACCTCAAATACTTCATCTTCTGCACCATCTGACACTGACCCATTTCTTCCAAGCAAACACCCAATTTTCGAGTTCAGCAAAATACAGCAAATTTTGTTTTTCATTGTTCATTCTAACAGCCATGTTGTCGCTTTTCTCGTCCCTTTCCCATATACACCTTTCCAACGATGTTCTCCTTCAACCCGTTTTCCTTCACGGCTTATCCGGCTTCCTCCACCTTCTGTTGCTCGTCGCGGTTCCACTGTCATTTGTTTGGAAGAAATTCACGACACGTGTCAGGGATGAGTCTAAGGAGAAGCACGACAACACCCTCTTCAAAACGACTGTGTTTTGTGCTCTCGGTGTTTCTGTTTTCAGTTTTCTCCTCTGTTTGTTTAATTACTTCTATTGGTACTCCAGTGGCTGGTCTGAAGAAGAGCTCGTGACCCTTTTGGATTTGGTGCTCAGAACAGTTGCGTGGGGAGTTATTTGTGTCTGCTTGAACAATGGGTTCTTCAGTTCTGGCGAAAGAAGGTTCTCATTCCTCTTCAAAGCTTGGTGCGTCTTGTACCTCTTTGTTTCTTGCTATTGCTCTGTGGTGGACATTGTTGTTATATCAGAGAGACGCGTTGCTTTGCCAGCTCAGTACTTGGTTTCTGATGTGGTTTCCACTTGTGTTGGTTTGTTATTCTGTTACGTGGGGTATTTTGTGAACAACAAAGGCCAGGTTCCTGAAAAAGAAAACAACGGTATTCAGGAACCTCTTTTGAATGGTGGAACCAATGACGGTGATGTCTTGAGATCGAATGAGACCAAGGGTGGAGACACTGTTACCCCTTTCTCATATGCTGGCATTTTGAGCCTTCTTACGTTCACTTGGGTGGGTCCTCTTATAGCTGTTGGCTATAAGAAGGCCCTGGACCTTGAGGATGTTCCTCAACTAGACAGCAGAGACAGTATTGTTGGTGCTTTTCCAAGTTTCAGAGATAATCTAGAGGCTGATTGTGGCACGATAAATAATCTCACCACACTTAAGTTGGTGAAGGCGTTAGTGATGTCAGCGTGGAAGGAGATTCTTTTCACAGGTTTTCTTGTAACGACAAACACTTTGGCTTCTTATGTCGGGCCTTATCTTATTGACAGTTTTGTTCAGTATCTTGATGGACGACGGCTATATGAAAACCAGGGCTATGTTTTGGTTTGTGCGTTTTTCCTTGCAAAGATTGTAGAGTCTCTGTCTCAAAGGCATTGGTTCTTTAGGTTGCAGCAAATTGGACTTCGAATTCGTGCTCTGCTTGTCACAATGATCTATAACAAGGCTCTGACCCTTTCTTGTCAGTCAAAGCAGGGTCAGACTTCTGGAGAAATAATCAATATCATGACTGTTGATGCTGAAAGAGTTGGTGTCTTCAGTTGGTACATGCATGATTTGTGGATGGTGGCTTTGCAAGTTACATTGGCCTTGTTGATTTTGTATAAAAATCTTGGGCTGGCTTCACTTGCTGCTTTTGCTGCAACTATCGTTGTTATGCTGGCAAATGTTCCCTTGGGATCATTGCAAGAGAAATTTCAAAAGAAATTGATGGAGTTGAAAGATACAAGAATGAAGGCCACGTCCGAGATTTTAAGGAATATGAAGATTCTAAAACTACAAGGATGGGAAATGAAGTTTCTATCAAAAATAACTGAGCTCAGGAAAACTGAGCAGGGCTGGTTAAAAAAGTTTGTCTATACTGCAGCCATGACCACGTTTGTGTTTTGGGGTGCCCCCACATTTGTAGCTGTGGTTACTTTTGGTACTTGTATGATTGTAGGGATTCCCCTCGAGTCAGGGAAGATATTGTCTGCACTTGCGACATTCCGGATTCTTCAAGAGCCCATTTATAACCTTCCGGATACAATTTCGATGATAGCACAAACTAAAGTGTCTCTTGATAGGATTGCATCATTCCTTCGTCTGGATGACTTACCCTCTGATGTTGTAGAGAAGCTTCCCCCTGGTAGTTCTGATACAGCAATTGAGGTAGTTGATGGAAACTTTTCTTGGGAATTATCTTCCCCCAACCCAACATTGCAAGATATAAACCTTAAAGTTTCTAAAGGGATGAGGGTTGCAGTTTGTGGTACTGTTGGAGCAGGCAAATCTACTTTACTTTCTTGTGTATTGGGAGAAGTACCTAAGATATCAGGCATCCTTAAGGTTTGTGGAACAAAGGCCTATGTTGCTCAATCTCCATGGATTCAAAGTGGCAAGATTGAGGATAATATATTGTTTGGTAAACAAATGGATAGGGAAAAGTACGAGAATGTACTTGAAGCGTGTTCCCTGAAAAAGGATCTGGAGATTTTGTCATTTGGTGATCAGACAATCATTGGAGAGCGTGGAATAAATTTGAGTGGAGGACAAAAACAAAGAATACAAATTGCACGTGCACTTTACCAAGATGCTGATATATATCTACTTGATGATCCTTTTAGTGCAGTGGATGCTCACACGGGCTCTCACCTCTTTAAGGTAACTTGGTTTCATCATTTTGTTTATTATGTGTAATATAACCCGAGCTACTATATTTTCACACTGCAAAGTACAAATAATCCTTGATATTTAACTTTAAATTTTGTTCCGCCAACAAAATGACTCTTGTATTATTATGCAAGTAAGTGAACCTTTCTATTTTCTCTATGGTAGGAGTGCTTGTTGGGCCTTTTAAGTTCGAAGACAGTGATTTATGTCACGCATCAAGTAGAGTTCTTACCTGCTGCTGATCTTATATTGGTGAGTAGTTCTCATAATTTAACTGTTATTAGTGTAGAGATAGCTTTTTTGTTTCTTTAATCTGTCGTGTTATCCATGCTAGGTCATGAAAAACGGGAAAATTACTCAATGTGGAAAGTATGCTGATCTGCTTAATAGTGGAGCTGATTTTATGGAACTTGTTGGTGCACACAAAAAAGCTTTGTCTACTCTAGGTTCATTAGATGGAGCAGCAGTATCTAATGAAATAAGCACCTTGGAACAAGATTTAGATGTTTCTGACATGAAGGGTTATAAAGAGGAGGCAAGCAAAGATGAACAAAATGGTGAAACAGAGAACAAAAGTGATGAACCTAAAGGCCAAATTGTTCAGGAAGAAGAAAGGGAGAAAGGTAAAGTTGAGTTTTCAGTATATTGGAAATGTATCACGACAGCATATGGAGGAGCTCTTGTGCCATTCATATTGTTGGCTCAGATTCTTTTTCAAGGTCTTCAAATCGGAAGCAATTATTGGATGGCTTGGGCGACTCCCATCTCAACAGATGTTGAACCACCTGTTGATGGAACAACTCTTATTGGGGTTTATGTTAGTTTGGCCATTGGAAGTTCTTTCTGCATCCTTGCCAGGGCAATGCTTCTTGTTACAGCTGGTTATAAGACAGCTACTATTCTCTTCAATAAAATGCACTATTGTATTTTCCGTGCTCCAATGTCATTTTTCGATTCCACTCCAAGTGGACGAATCCTTAACAGAGTATGTATACCTCATTTTTTTCCCATTTTTCTCATGATTTTTAAAGATAAGAATTTTGTGTGTATAATACTGTGTCACTTGTCCTATGTAATGTTCTCTTGCAGGCTTCTACAGATCAGAGTGCATTGGATACAGACATTCCTTATCAAATTGCATCATTTGCCTTCATTATGATCCAACTTTTTGGAATTATAGCAGTGATGTCTCAGGCTGCATGGCAAGTTTTCCTTGTCTTTATTCCTGTAGTCACAGTGAGCATCTGGTATCAGGTATTAATCTGAGCCTGTAGACTTTGATAATAAAAGGTGGCATATATTTCTTGCACTGTTTCGTTTTTTTCGATGATAGTTTACCTGCAAAGATTACGTACCAAGTTTATTTTTCAGAATTTGCTCCATTATACAATATTTTATGATGATTGCTAAGATCTTACGAATTTGAAATTCTGCAGCAATATTATATTCCATCAGCTCGAGAACTGTCACGTTTAGTTGGAGTCTGCAAAGCACCAATCATTCAACACTTTTCTGAAACAATTTCTGGTACTTCAACAATTAGAAGCTTTGATCAACAATCAAGATTTCAGGAAACAAATATGAAACTGAGTGATGGGTATTCCCGGCCAAAGTTCAACATTGCTGGTGCCATGGAATGGTTGTGCTTCCGCTTAGACATGTTGTCTCTTATCACTTTTGTCTTTTCCTTAATATTTTTAATATCTATTCC
>Ga0214545_1002895_pt1 | contig 32985 bp, 20 predicted proteins | sample CNSS4metaG_FD_160064 | JGI IMG/M metagenome (GOLD analysis project Ga0214545, IMG submission 160064) | Root nodule microbial communities from cowpea collected in UCLA plant growth center, Los Angeles, California, USA - CNSS4 | ecosystem: Host-associated > Plants > Roots > Nodule | place: USA...
TGTATATATATATATATATATATATATATATATATATATATATACATATATATATATATATATATATATATATGATTTTACAGGAAACCGAGGAGGAAATATGAAAATAGGATGCAAATTTGAAGTACCTGCATGACTAGGACCTTGGGGAACTTAGCTTTGAAAGCTTCATCGGTTTCCTTCCTCAGTGGGGCTCCACCGCACACGATCCCTTCCAACGACGTCAAATCGTATCCGTCTGTCACTTTGTCCTTCGTCACAGCTACAACCAGTGCCGGCACCATTGTAATGTGCGTCACTCGGAACCTCTCCGTGGCGCTCAGCATTGCCCTCAAACTGAACCTCTCCATTATCACCACCGTATCCGACAGCACCATCGCCCCGAGGCTGAAGGTGAAACCGTACACGTGGAAATATGGCACCGTATAGAGGTACACCGCAGGCTCCGCGCGCTTCGTGCGGACCGTGTCGTTTCCCGCGGCTATTGCGGTTAGGTTGCGGTGAGTAAGCATAACGCCCTTCACCTTCCCCGTCGTGCCGGAAGAGTACAGAATCGCTGCCACGTCGGACTGAGTCACCGGCGTGGGGGACACGGTTGGACTCAGTGGCTGAATCTTAGTCCTGGTGAGCGAGTCGAACTCAGGCGAGTCGAGGAGGACCGTACGGACATGGAACTCGCGTGTTTTTTCGGCGTTTGAAGTCACAGCGAAAACGATGGTGGGTTTGCTGAGGTGGAAGAGGCGCGTGAGCTCGGAGCGTGTGGAAAGAGGGTTCGCGGGGGAGACGACCACGCCAAGGGAGAGGAGCGCGAAGCAGAGGATCGGAACTTGGATGATGTTAGGGGAGAGAACGAGCGCGGTGTGGGCTTTTGATAGTTTGAGAACTGTGGCGAGGTTGGCGGCTAGGTTCTCAGCGCGGTGGATGAGTTCGCCGTAGGAGAGGCTGTGGCCGGAGGTAGAGTCGATAACGGCGGTTGAGGAATCGGGAAAGTGAGAGTTGCAACGGAGGGAGAGAACGTAGGAAGCCGCGGAGATGGCGGCGTTGGGAGGAGGGAGAATAAGTGGTGGTTTGAGGCTGTGGAAGGTTCTGGAAGCGGGATTGAAACCGCTCCTTGGATCTGTGACGGGTGGGAATGTAGCTGCCATCTTCTCCACGTGAAGGGTGTTCGGATGAAGTGTCTCTCGATATATAGTGTGCACTGTCATGTTCGCCCGATAATGCTTTTGGTTTGTATTTACGAAAATAATATTTCGACAAAGGGAGTTTAAAATTTTTTATTACGAATGCTTAATTAAAGCAAACATTACACGTGCGAGAAAGATTGTTTTTACAAACTGAAAGAGAGAGCGCAAAAGGCAGAGAAAGTTCTGAGCATTGTAGTGACAAAGTGAAATAGAGAGAGTGAAATACAATGAAAATTTCGAGCAGTGGTGGAAACAGGGAGAGAGATAGTAGCCGCCCACCTCAAGTTCTCGCTGACAATCATTTGATAGTCCACACCGGAGGCCACTTTCACTATTTCCAGTGAATATCATTCATTCCGACCGTTACATTTATAGTTCGGTGTGATTTTCTAGTGGTCTGTGTGGGTTTGCGGAGACTACGACGACCTTCAAACGTTGACGGGAAGGATTTCGTCATCCACAGTGTTGCATTGTAAGTTTGTTGTACTTTCATTAGACACGTGCCTACGTCTTCGATGATGATGAACGTTTTTTTTTTGGTAAAGTTTTGAGCTTTGGTGGAAAAAAGTTGTTTTTTTTTGTTTTGGATGGAAGTTTGCAAAACTGATTTGGTGGTGTTGTCGTCACTGTTTTGTGCATTTGTAGTGCCCATTGGTATAGTTTGCTTTTGTGTGTTCTAGAGTTGTGGCTCTTTGCAATTTTTGAAGAAAACACATTCGGGGAATTGTGTATTTGGGTGCTTGTGTGTTGTTGTTTGGATTTTTTCATTTTCTATTTCAATGTGATGTATGTAGTAACATTTGTATTATTTGTTTGACATGAAGAACTACAACAGATAAGACAGCAAGACATTTAGGATTGGATTCTAGATTTTGACAACATCCACAGGCATGACGTCCTTCAATACTACGACGTCTTTGTTAAAAGTTAGTTGTTATCGAAGTTCTTTGATGATATTGTAAAGCACTTCCAAGAGCAAAATTCTGGATTGAACACGAATGAAATGAAGTGCATGCAGTGGTGTCAATTAATTTGAGTGGAGTGTGATATTTTGATAAAGTTATTTGTTTTGTTGACTAAAAACATATGGTAGATTCCCTGATTTTTTGTAATGGGTGCCCATATGAAGGACATATGTGTTATTGAAGTTTGACTGAATATTAATTTGGAACTTTGTTGTTCATTTATATGTTGACAGTTTTTATATATCTGCAACTGCAGTGTAAAAATTGCAACAATACTCCCCACATTTGAATGCTTTAGTCTCCACTTATTTAAGCTTTGATGTAATTTATAATTTTGAAGGACCAAAACCACCCATGTTAGTCAATATACAATGTTCAGGTTATGGAAATTGTATGATGTAGAATGTGTGTAAGTGAATGCATTGTGTGATCACAAAACCATATTGAAATTTTTTTAAAAGATGCAATTGCAGTCCAGAATTTACAACACTAGTCCCAGATAATAATTCTTAACTCCCCAATTACTGATGAGTTGAGGATTTTGACAACTTTCAAGCAACATAAGCACGAACTATGGTGGATATGCAGTGTTTCGTTTATTGAAATTGTATGAAGGACAATGGGTGTTATGATATTTTAATTTTTTAACCAACTGCAAGACCAATTAGGAATTTGCAACACTGCTCCCCACATATCAATAGTTGACTCCCCAGTTACGGGTTGAGTTGATGATTTTGAGAATTGTCAAGTAAGACAAGCACCGACGTTAGTAAATGAAAATTAGATGATGGAAAATTTCTTAAAGTGGGTAAATTATGTGACCCCGATACCATATTTGATTTACTTTTAAAAAAATCTGCAACCTTGGAACATAATGTCCAACTTAACTCCCGACATATTAATGCTTGACTTCCCACTTACGTATAACATGAGTATTTTAGCAGTTGTCATGTAAGACAACCACCCATCCACTTAAGTGAATGGAGATTGGATGGAAAATTTATTTAAGTGGCTGAATTGTGTGATCCCAATATGATATTTAAATTAGTTTTAAAAATATCTACAACCTGGAAACATAATGTTCAACTTAACTCCCCACATATTAATTCCTGACTCCCTAGTTAAGTATGACTTGAATATTTTGTCAATTGTCAAGTAAGAAAGTACCCACGTCAGTCAATGAAAATTGGAAGATGAAAAATTTGTTTAAGTGGGTGAATTGTGTGATCCCAATACGATATTTAAATTAGTTTTAAAAATATTTGCAATCTGGATACATAATGTTCAACTTAACTCCCCACATATTAATTCCTGACTGCCCAGTTATGTATGACTTGAGTATTTTGTCAATTGTCAATTAAGAATGCACCCACGCAAGTCAATGGAGATTGGAAGATGGAAAATTTGTTTAAGTGGGTGAACTGTGTAATCTCAATATGATATTTAATTTAATTTTAAAAATATCTAGAACTTGGAAACATAATGTCCAACTAAACTCCTCACATATTAATTCTTGACTCCCCAATAACATATAACTTATGTATTTTATCAATTGTCAAGTAAGAAAACACCCACGTTAGTGAATTGAGATTGGATGATGGAAAATTTGTTTAAGTGGGTGAATTGTGTGATCCCAATACGATATTTAAATTAGTTTTCTTAATATTTGCAATCGGGAAACATAATGTTCAAATTAACTCCCCACATATTAATTCCTGACTCCCCACTTTAGTATGACTTGAGTATTTTGTCAATTGTCAAGTAAGAAAGCACCCACGTCAGTGAATGAAGATTGGCTGATGGAAAATTTGTTTAAGTGGGTGAATTGTGAGATCTCAATACGATATTTAAATTAGTTTTAAAAATATCTGCAACTGGGAAACATAATGTTCAACTTAACTTTCCACATAGTAATTCCTGACTCCCTAGTTACGTACGAGTTGAGTATTTTGTCAATTGTCAAGTAATAAATTATAGGGGAGAATTCGGTCCCCTGGAACACGAATTCTACCTTACAAAATGTAATTTTTTTTTGTATCCCAGTCAGAATTCGGTCCCCAAGGACCCGAATTCTGAACTGGGTTTTTTATTTTTTTTTCATTTTCTTTAAATAAATAAGAATTAAGATTTTTGATTCTTGACTCCCCAATAACATATAACTTATGTATTTTGTCAATTGTCAAGTAAGAAAGCACACACGTTAGTGAATGGAGATTGGATGATGGAAAATTTGTTTAAGTGGGTGAATTGTGTGATCCCAATACAATATTTAAATTAGTTTTCTTAATATCTGCAATCGGGAAACATAATGTTCAAATTAACTCCCCACATATTAATTCCTGACTCCCCACTTTAGTATGACTTGTGTATTTTGTCAATTGTCAAGTAAGAAAGCACCCACGTCAGTGAATGAAGATTGGAAAATGGAAATTTTGTTTAAGTGAGTGAATAATGTGAACCCAATACCATATTTAAATTAGTTTTAAAAAAATATGCAACTTCGAAACATAATATCCAACTTCACTCCCCACATATTAATGTTTGACTCCACACAAACGGATGACATGCCGATTTTGATAATTTTAAAAAACCACAAATATCCACCATGGTCAATATTCAGTGTTTTGGTGACTGCATGGTGTCATCAAATTACCGCAATTATATTTCTTTACAACCTGCAAGTGCAGTGCACATTTTCTACCAGTACTCCCCACATGTTAATGCTTTACTCCCCAAATATGGAAGATTTGACGACTTGAACAATTTGAAAGAGTCACAAACACCCACGACAATGAATATTCAATGTTTATTAAATGGACATTGAATAGTGCAAAATTTGTGTAAGTGACTACATTATGTTATCACATCCATATTTCAGTTCTTTTAAATTCTGCAACTTCGGTCCATAATTTGTAACTTGACTGTCCACATATGTAGTCTTTACTCCCCACTAACAGATGACATGACAAATATAACAATTTGAAATTGCCACAAACACCCAGTTTACTCAACAATCAATTTAAATATTAAATGACATACAATAGCAATAAACTCCTTTTGTTACAGACTTAATGTATCATTCAGAGCATTGAAAAATGTAACATTTGGGTTAAATAAATGAAAATTTTCAACCTTTATGTTCAATGTCATCAAAAACAAATTTTTGCATGTTCAACTTTCGGCTACTCTGTTCCATAAAATTAAACAAACAAAATAAGGGTTTTGGAAGGAGGAACACCTTTCGATGAATACGCAAGGGGGAAAGAGGTGTAATGGACTCACAGAACAGTGGGGACGAGGAAATGGTTGTCGTCGACGACTTCCGGTACCCGCTGTCTCCAATAACCCCCACACACAGATGCAATGCTTCACTTCTCTCTCTCTCTCTCTCTCACTGTCTGCAATGGTGCTTTCTTTCTACAACTTTGCAGCACTCCTTCTCTCTCAGTCTCCACCACTTCCGAAACTCTAACTGTCTTTCACTCTCTCTCTTCCACTTTGCGAAACCAATCCTCCCGCACGTGTAAGCAAATGTTTCATTAAAGCATTTGCGAGAAAAAATTAAAAACTCCCTTACCACATCAGTATTGTAAAAAACGTGTCAAAAAAATTTGTCAAAATATCATTTTCGTTGTATTTATGTATCCTTTCACCGGTAGTTTCTAAACGAGAAATGACATTTTCCTTTAATAAATTTGACAAGTCATATGATTTATATTTAATTATTTTTTTAAATATTTCTTCATAATTTTGGGTACCAAAATAAATATGTTAAAGTTGAGAATATCACAGCTTTTCTTCATCGGCCTGTAATAAAATGTTTGAGGTTGTGATGGACCACATATCCCCTAACCGCTTGACATATACAAGAAATATACTAAAAACTAAAATAAATTATTATATTTTATAAATTTCTTTTGAAATTGAAGAGTTTAGTTGCATAAATCCCCGATTGACTCTCTCTGGATACACTTCTTCTGAATTCGATACAGATGAATCTCTCCTGGATAAAGAGGAAGAACAAGGAAAACCTTTCCTTAATATCCCCATGGCTAACACCTCGTCCTCCAGGCAGGAACCTATTTATGAATCCCCAGGAGAAGAAGAAGAAGTCAGCACTTTCCCTCCTAGAGGAGATAGCTAGAGACCCACCGTGTTGATCTGCCAGAGAAATGAATTGTTCCAGAAGGACTTTGTGAGATTCTTTATCTCTGGAGAAAAGTAAGATATCATCTATGTAGATGATAGCACTGTTCAGGATGGGCTCAAAGATCTTGGTCATAGCTTTCTGGAAGAGAGAGGGGGCTACTTTGAGTCCAAAAGGGAGTACTGTCCACTGATATTGGGCATTAGGGATACAAAATGCAGTCTTGTATCTTTCTGAGGGTTTAATGCCTATTTGCCAGAAGCCAGATTTGAGGTCAAATTTTGAGAAAATTGATGGGATTTCTTGTTATTTATGTTATTTCTTATAAAAGAAAATACGGCTATAACGCCAAGAGGGCAAAAAACGTCGGAAATCTTCTATAAGAGTTTCATAAATGACTGGATAACCGTAAGTGGTATCAGAGCCTAATATGCACCCACCTTCTTTGCCAGTTCTTCCCGATACCCAGGAACTTGATATAATATAGATAAGAGAGTAGAAGAGAGATTCCCTCCTCATGGATACGCCTCAAACCTTTATTTCTCAAAAAGAAATTAATAAATATCAAAATAAAATGAAAATCTTAACAGAACAAATTTATGTTTTATAAAATACAAATTAAATTCACAGGGATACATTAATTCAAGGTAAAGATAAAATACAAAATTTAATATATTAATTACGTGAACAATAAAAGGAAAAAAGACAATACATTTCCATTAAAGTTGTTAAAAAATTCAAAATTTTAAAATAGTTTGTAATCCAAATTTAATTTACATAGATAAGATAGAACAAATGAAGGACTTATTTCTAAATAAATAAAAAATTCATATACTGATAACAATTTTTCTAGGAAAATTAATTACACTAAGAATTTTAATAAATTATAAAAACACTATCACAAATCATATAACTATCTTTTCAGTTATGGAACATTTAAAGGGGATTTTTTCCTACCTCAAACATTACTTCTGCATGTCCAAAAGAAATTTAAATTCTTAAAATATACTTTTATCATTTAATTAGACTAATTCAAATTTCATCCCATATATTTTCGGATATTAACTTCCGGTAAAATATATATCGGAAGTCGACCTAAAAATATTAATTACGATAAAAAATATTAATTACAAACATACTTAAAAAATAAATAAAATTAAAAAATATATAAATAAAAGATAATTAAAATTTAAATTACAAAAAGAGAGAAAACAAAAAAAAATTATATATAAATATATAATTGAAGTTTAAATAAAATAAAAATTATTAAACTCTATAAAAAACGAAAAAAGAAAATATATATATATATATATATATTTAAAATGTTATTAATTTTTTATTTTTACTTTTTTGAAACATTTAATTTCGTTTTTAATATTTTATATTATTTTTGAAATATGTAATAAAGAATAAAAATTAAATAAAATGAAAAGTAAAAAACTAAAAACAAAAAATGAAAATTTTAAAAATTAAACTTTAAGTAAAATTAAAAAACCTGAAAAAAAAATAAAAATTATGAAATATATTAAATTAAAAGAATAATAAAACTTTAAATTAAAAAAAAAAATTATTTGGTTTTAGATTTTTTTTTATTTCATTTAATGTTTAATTTTTTTTACTTCACTTTTTTTTAGTTTAATATACTCAAATTTACTTTTTTTTGTTGTTAAAATACCTTTTTGATCACAATTTTCGTCAAGTTTTTTCAAATAAGTTCTAATTTTGGTTTTGTATTCAAATATGCCCTAATTTTCGTTAATTTTGTTCAATTGGGTCTTTTTTTGCTAACACCGTTTAAATCATTAACGACCATGAATAGTGACTGACACGTGTCACTTCGTGGTTTTTTTGAATTTATTTTTATTTTTATTTTTATTTATTTTTAATTTTTTTTAATTTTTTTAATTTTTTTTTAAATTTTTTTTAAAATGTACACGTGTCAACCCAGTAGTGTGCCATGTGTCACATCATGGTTTTTTTTGAATTTTATTTTTTATTTTTTCTAAAAAAATTTGAATTTCCACGAGTCAATCCAGTAGACGTGTCAAAGTCAATATTCTATATTCAATTTGGTCCGTATATTTGTTATTTTTGTTCAATGTAGTCCCAATTTTTGTTAACATTAACCAATTTGGTCTCTATCGAAGATGTGACCAAATTTAATTTTTATATCAAAGTTATAATGATGTAAATTTTAATATATTATATAAAAACATTTAATAAAAAATGTGAATTTTAATATAAAAATTAAATTTGGTTTCAATTTAGAGAGGGACCAAATTGGTTAATGTTAACAAAAATTGTGACTATATTGAACAAAAATAACAAATATAGGGACCAAATTGAATATAGAACATTGACTTTGACACGTGGCAGCCTACTCGGTTTACAGGTGGACATTTAAAAAATAATAATAATAATAAAACATAAAAAAATTCAAAAAAACCATGAAGTGACACGTGGCACGCTACTAGGTTGACACATGTACATTTAAAAAGTTTCAAAAAAAAATTCAAAAAATTCAAAAAATTAAAAAAAAAAATAAAAAAAATAAAAAAATTCAAAATTTCAAAAAAATCACAAAGCGACACGTGGCAATCACTGTTCATGATCATTAATGATTTAAACGGTGTTAGTAAAAAAGGACCCAATTTAACAAAATTGACGAAAATTGGGACCTATTTGAACACAAAACTAAAATTAGGACTTATTTGAAAAAACTTGATGAAAATTAGGACCAAAAAGGTATTTTAACCTTTTTTTTAAAGTAATTTTTGTTTTAAATTTATACAGTTTATAATTTTAAATAATTTTAATATATATTTTAAAAATAAAATAAAGTTTTAATATATTTATATATATAAATATATAAATATATTTAATTTTGTTTGTATATAACGTATTTAAAATTAAATAAAATAAAAGTAATTGAATTTTAAATTTTAAGAAAAGTAAAAGTGAGAAAAAATTTTATATACGTATACTAGAAATCGATTTCCGGTGTGAGAACCTAGAAAATCATACTTTAAGAGTGACTATGTTTAAGATAATGAGATCCTAGTATTATTTTAATAAATAAACCATTTATATATAAATAGAAATTTCATAAAAGGATTTCATTATTTAGAAAACGCTATCTCTCTAAAACTTTGTTTCTCTAAATTCTCTCTGACTTCTCTGTAAAACCTCTCACTCCACTCTCATCCTTTTGAAGATCAGAGGCCGTCAAAGTGATCGCTGCGGCGAGATCTTCGAGTCTATCCAATCAGAATCTTGAGTTGAGTAAGTTGTAATTATGTTATTTTCTTAGTCTTCCTCTTAAAACTCTACATATGATCTTTGTTAGTTTTGAAATGATTGAAATGCCAAGAAGGGAGAAGGGGGGTTGAATTGGCTAGTTAAAAATTTAGGCTATCTTTAAAAGCTAAAAACCTCCTTTAATTGAATCAATTCGATCACCAAGTTAGGATGTAAAAGCCACTAGACAATATACTTTTAATCAGTCAAAAACAGAGTTGATCGATTGATTTTACTAGACAGATTCTGTACTTGTATAATCAACCGATTGAAACAGAAAAACAACTGACTGAAATATTGGGAAAAATGCAGAAATGCAGATTCGAGATTTGAACCAAGAACAATGCACAAGAATGATAAAGACAGGTTCTAATTGATTATGCAAATATGCTCAATGCCGCAAATGCCATCAAAGCACTCAAGAATATGAAAAAGATGAATTAAACTCAAGTTCTTTAACCTTTAAATGATTATGCAAGAGAGAAGGGTTAGAGAAAAGATTGGATCACAAGATTTTTATACTGGTTCACTCAAACCTGAGCTACATCCAGTTTGTCAAGGCAACCCGAGTCTGACTTTGCACTATTTCAAAAGATTTACAAAGTTTCCACTCTTACACTTTCAAAATAAGCAAAAACCACACACAAGATTATTGAATCACACAAGAATCACAACAGCACAACAAGAACCCTCTTGCAGACCTAGAAAACTACTAATCACACACACAAAGCTTGAGAAAGATCAAACCTTAGTGGTAGCACAACTCTGCCTACCACAAACCACCTTCTCCAAGCTTCAAACACAAACCAAAAGCTCCAAGAATTGATCCAAGATCAATCTTCAACAACTAAATATGAATGATAACGAAAGAGAGAGATTTCCTAGGTTTCTAGAACAGTTTTGTGCTAACAAATGATCAAGTTACCTATCTTTCGAAAATCACAACACTTATAGTCAAACTGTTAAGAAAGTCAACAGGTTGATTTCCAAATCAATCGGTTGATTTCACTTGACTTAAGTGAAATCAGTCGATTAAAAAATAAATCAACAGATTGAATAAGTCACAGTTTAAGACTATTACAGCCAACCTTTTAACCTGTTGAAAAACTATTCAACAGATTAAAAGAGACATTTTAACTTGTTGAAAAACTATTCAACAGATTAAAAAACACAACAAAGACCAAATACATCAAATTAATGCTACAAGGTCTACAATGTGAATTACAAACATCAAATACTCTTTCTTAATGATTTATCCATGTGGAGAGCACACGTTCCAGACTTGATCAACATGAATACCATCAAATCTCCTTATTTTCATCAATGTAGGCTTGATTCCAATGGTAATGGATTCTAAGTAGTTCAAAATGCTTCATTAAATATTCATGAGACATACAACCTTGGCTTCACATGTCAACATTCTCCCCTTGATTTGATGAAGTCAACCTCTATCTTCTTCTATCTTCTATTGCAAATTGCTTCCATTGGTTGGATACCATTAAGTTGATGAAGTGACACCTAAGCTTAAACTTGTGAACTTGAAAATCATTTCCAGTAGCAATATACACAAGCTAGCAAGCACACATAGATGCAAATGCTCCCCTATCAATAATATGGGTTCAATTTCAGATTTGATTATTGATTCCACTTTTAATGCTTCTACTCTAGTCCAATTTTGATCAATTTTCCATTTTTCAATTTTTCTCCCTCTTTGGATTCATCAAATAGAACAAATGCATTAAGAGAACAAACAGTGCATAACATTTCATTGATACTAGAACATGATACATCCAATAGGAACTGAAAACAGAGAATAAAAACAGAAACTGATACAATCAACTGACTAAAAATCAAAATCAACTAACTAAAACTGACAAAACTCAAACTGAAAAATCACAAACACATGGATGCAATGCATGATCTTAAAAGCCAACACACTTAGTCATCCTAAGGATCATTTCTGGTCTGGAATGAAGTCAGCAGGTCATGGATATCATGGATTTGACCATCCAATGCATTGAATCTCGCATTGCAATAGTTGTGATGTGCATGTTGGGAAACATTGAGTTTATGTAGTTGATTCAGCATCATCCTCTCAAAATGTGAGTACATAGGGCCTCTTTCCTCTATAGGGTTGTAGGGAATTAAGTCCATGGGTCCAGCAGTTGGTTCATCTTCTTGATTTGTACCACTTGGGCCAACTTCATGATCATGTGCACCACCAACTACAGCACCAGCAGTTGTCCATGCATTTCCCACCTTGAGAAAGCCCATTTTGGTTCAGCAGTCCAGTTGACTCTTCCGACTCATGTTCTACATCAATTCCAAAGTATTATATCAACTTTGACACCAAAACCACATATGGCAGCCTAAAGTCCGTGAGCCTCTTGGCCTTGAGCATGTGATCACGAAGCACATAGATCTAATCCACTTGAATATTATGTTGGATGCAGTACATGAGAATCAAATCTCCCTCATTCAATGTTGAATTGTTGCTACCACATGGAATAAGGATTCTTGTGACAATCATACCAAACAACCTTTGATCCACCTTGAGACCACCAGCATGGAAGTGCTTGATCTCAACAACTGGATTCCTCATACATTGGCCATAGTATTGGACCTTATTGAATTCTGGAACAGCTCCAATTTCACCTTTCCTCACTTGCACACCCCTTAATTTGAGTCCAGCCACATCTTTCCAAGCTTTCTTGTTCATCTCCATACGGATACCCTTGATACTTGACAACAACATGTCATTTTTGAACTCTAAGTTGGTGAAAAACACCTTCACTAAGTCTGGATAAATTTTCCCTGAAAGTTTAAGGAAGGACTTCAACCTTTGATGCTTGAGTTGTTGAAATAAGCTCTCAAAGCCTTCAACCCTCAACCACGAAAACCTCAACACCTTAGGAATGTTGATTTGCTTCATGTTCATCTCAATGACGAACACTTAGATGTTGTCCTCATGATCTTCAAACCATGCTTCAATTCTCCCATTATTTTCTTGGTTTGGAGACCTTGGGGTAGGAGGACTAGAGTGTTCATCATTAGATTGAGTGGCTCTTGGTTGACGATGAGGCATGATTAGTGTGGGTATGGCTGTTTCTAAGAGATGTATGATGTAAATGCAGCAATTCAAGTGTAGTATTTATAATTAAATAGGTTGATTTTCAAAAATAGTTGATTAATGAGTGCAGATTTTTCTAATTAATTCGTTTTAGGTTATCCAAGCCAAATTAATGTAGCTAATTACAGTATCTCACACATTCATGGTGTTTCCAATGAGTTTTATGAGTGAATCAATTAGTTCAGATCATGTGAGCTGCATGCACATTGGAATTATACACTACACATGTTTTTTGGTCAAACAAATCAGTAAAAACAACACATGGCTGATGAAATAATTGTTAGGAGCAGATATTACCTGACAAAAAGATGCTTTCTTTGACTAGGCCAACTTTGTAATTCAATTCGTTAGTAAATTTACAGTTTAAGTAAAATCAACACGTTGAATTTATAATTCAATCGATTAAAATAACATCAGAGCATCAAAGATTAAAACCAGAATCTAGTTAAGTGAAATCAACTGACTGATTTTGAAAATTAATCGATTGAAAATCGTAAAATTGAACTTCATTCTTCTATATTCAGTTTTAATGAAATCAACATATTGAATTGTGAAATGAGCAGATTAAAATCCATAGCAGATCATATTTTCATCATTCAGTAATAGTTTAAGTGAAATCAACACATTGAAAAGCTAAATCAACAAATTGAAAGATATTACAGATTGGAATTTATGCAAACAAAGACAGATTTAAGTGAAATCGACACGTTGAAATTAAAAATCAACAGGCTAAATATGACAATTTTCAATTTTTGCATACAATAGCTGATTTTTACGAAACCAATGCATGAACATATAAGATTAACATGCTAAAAACACATAAGACCACATTCTTCATGTCTAATATGCCTAGTTCGGTTCTTACATTGTTAAACCTATCTCTAGCCAATGGTTTTGTAAACAAATCAGCCAATTGATTTTCAATTTTAACAAATTGAATTTCACAATCTGCCTTTTGAACATGATCACGAATGAAATGATGCCTAATCTCTATATGCTTGGTTTTAAAATGTTGTATTATATTCTTGGTTAAGTTGATGGCACTAGTATTATCACAATACAAAGGTACCTTACTTAGCTTTACACCATAGTTCAAAAGTTGATACTTCAACCATATGATTTGTGCACAACCATGTCCAGCAGCAATATACTCAGTTTCAGCAGTGGAGAGTGTCACACATGCTTGCTTTTTGCTATTCCATGAGATTAGACTTGAGCCAAGTAGATGGCAAGTGCCACTTGCGCTTTTCCTATCCAATTTGAACCCTGCATAGCCAGAATCTGAAAATCCACAGAGTTATGTTAGAATCACATGGATACTATAAACCAATATTGGTTGTTCCTTTTAGATACTTTATAATCCTTTTTGCAGCTTTAAAGTGTGATTCCTTTGGATTTGCTTGGAACCTAACACATAAGAATACTCCAAACTAGATATATGGCCTACTTACTGTAAGATAGAGCAAAAACCCAATCAACCCTCAATATTTGGTTGAATCCACTTATTGGCCAGCCTCATCTGCATCCATAAGGCAGTTTGTAGCAATTGGAGTGGCAGCTTCCTTTCAATCCTTCATTTTGAACTTTTTCAACAGGGCAAAACAATATTTTGATTGGTTTAAAAATGTTCCATGCTTGAGTTGGTTGACTTGCAGCCCTAGAAAGTAGGTAAGCTCACTCATCATGGACATCTCAAATTCTCTTTACATAACTTCAACAAACTCTTCACACAATGTGTTGTTATTTGAACCAAATATGATATCATCAACATACACTTAAACAAGTATAACATCACTTTCATGTTTTCTAATGAAGAGTGTTTTATCAACTACACCTCTAGCATAACCTTTTGATAAGATAAAATTGCTTAGCCTTTCATACCACTATCGTGGTGCTTGTTTCAAACCATATAAGGCCTTTTTCAATTTGAAAACATGGTTAGGATAGAGATGATCCTCAAATCCAGGAGGTTCTGATACATACACTTCTTCATTTAGGAAACCATTCAAGAATGCACTTTTCACATCCATTTGATGCAATTTAAACTTACACATGCAAGCATATGCTAAGAGTAATCTCACATCTTCTAGCCTAGCTACAAGTGCATAAGTTTCATCAAAGTCAATGCCTTCTTCTTGATTATATCATGTAGTAACTAGTCTAACTTTGTTCCTTACAATATTCCGTCTTCATCCATTTTGTTTCTAAAAACCCATTTAGTTCTAATTATATTCATATCATCAGTTTTAGGTACTAGAAACCACACATCATTTCTTGTGAATTGATTGAGTTCATCTTGCATAGCAACAATCCACTTACTATCATTCAAAGCATCATTCACATTTTTAGGTTCAATTTGAGATACAAAATCAACATGTTCACAAAATACAATTCTACGTCTAGTAGATACTCCCTGTTTGATATCACCTATGATGTTGTCCTTTGATAAACCTCTAGGCTGAATCCCAATCCTTCGGCAAGTTATTGCCTGCAGTTTTTTCAGTCAGCTGTTTTTCCTTTTCAGCCAATTGATTTCCTATAGTAGAGAGCTTTTTTGCAGTAGAAATCTGTTTCTATAGAAAAAATCAGTTTCTACAGCAAAAATATGTTCCTGCAGTAGATCTTCTTCATCTGCATTCTTTGGCACTTGATCTTTCAACTTTGGGTTAGTTTTATCAAATACAACATGCATGGATTCTTCAACAGTCATTAATATCTTATTATAGACTATATATGCATGACTTTGTATAGCATAGCCTAGATAAACACCTTCATCCGCTTTTGCATCAAATTTGCCAAGACTTTTTTGCCATTGTTTAAGATGAAACATTTACATCCAAATACTTTTAGGTGACTTAAAACAGGCCTCCTCCCTTTGAAAAGCTCATATGGTATTTTTTTTCAAAATTGGCCTAATCAACACTCTATTCAAACATAGCAAGCAGTGTTGACCGCATCAACCAAAAAATACTTAGGTAGTGAATTTTCATTTAACATAGTTCTAGCTAGTTTCTCAAGTGACATGTTTTTCCTTTCAACAACACCATTTTGTTGTGGGGTTCTTGCTGCAGAAAAATTATGCTCAATGTCATGCTTTTCACAAAAGCGTTTAAACCTTTCATTTTGAAATTCCCCACCATGGTCACTTCGAATAGACATTATCTTAGAACTCTTTTCATTTTCAAGCATCTTGGCAAGTCTTTTAAAAACATGAAAAGTGTCTTTTTTGGCAGCTAAGAACAAAGTCCATGTGTACCTAGAAAAATCATCAAATATGACTAATGCATAAAGATTACCACTAAGGCTCATGGTTCGAGATGGACAAAATAGATCCATATGAAGCATCTCTAAAGGTCTTTCAGTTGAAACAACATTTTTGGGTTTAAAAGAGACCTTGGTCTATTTTCCTTTTTGACATGCTTCACACACTCTATCCTTCTCAAATTTGAGTTTTAGTAGTCCTTCAACCAACTATTTTCTATTCAGGTGATTAAAATGCTGCATGTGTATGGACAAAGTCTCCTATGCCATAGTCAAGTGTCATCCTCTTTTGTAAGCTGTTGGTGTATGGCCGGGTACATCCAGGCCCAATAAGACAAAAATAGCCGGGATCACCCCGGTCCAAGTATGAGGCACATTCGTTGTGGCCCAGTCACTAGGGTACCTGTTTTTCACCTTTTCTCCAACACAACACAGAGGGCCCAATAAGTATAATGGCCGGATATACCCCGGCCCCTCTTGGCCGAGTACATCCCGGCCCAAGGGAGTGACAGATGGAACATGTGATTATGATGCAGAGGTACAGAAGAGCAGAGCGCAATCTCAGCAAAAAAGGAAGGAGTTGATATTTGGCGAAGTACAGACGGGCAAACCCCACAAAGGAAGGAGTTGATAGTTGGCGAAGTACAGACGGGCAAACCCCAAAAAAGGAAAGAGTTGATATTTGAGAAGTACAGACGGCCAAACCCCAAAAAGGAAGGGGTTGATCTTTGACAAAAGTACAGACGGACAAATCTCAGAATGGAAAGAGTTGATATTTAACAAAGACACAGAAGAACAATCTCAACCAATAAGGAAAGAACTGATGCGTGTAACCTTAGTCGAAAATGGAAAGAATCGATCCTCGGATACAAAGGGCCCGCAAATAATAATAACAGGTCCATTAAGAAATTAGTATAAATTAAGGCCTAGTGAACAGGTAAAGGTACGCTTTTCCCACTAACCAATTACACCTCATATCAATCACTTTCTGACTTGAGCATCGGAGTGCCTGCAGGTACCCCCACCCCAGAGTGCAGACTGTAGGGAGATCCAGGAGGAGTCCAAGAAGGAGCAAGAGGAGGTTCGACACAGAGGGTTCTTGAGATAGTCTGGTTCCGCACCGAAATGGTACCGATTAGGTACAATTGGCGCCCACCGTGGGGCTAGACAATTCTCAAGAAGGATGGTGTCGACAAAAGTAGCAGTCGATCAAAATATAGTAGCAGCAAAGGTGCAACGAGAGATGAACCGCCAGTTGGAGGAATTGAGACGCAAGAACGAGGAAGAATTAAACACCCTGAGAGAGGAGAACCAGCGGATGCGAGCACAAATTGAGCAGAATCCCATACAAAGGGAGGAATCTCGTAGCAATGAAGAGGGAGGGGACGGTACCGGGCGAGACGAGTCCCGAATACAGACCACCACCAACCAAACAGAAGTAAGGCCCAGAACAGCCAAACGCCACCCCTTCGTGGACGGGATCATGGAGGTGGAACTTCCCGCGAGCTGGAAGGGGTTGACTATGAGCCAGTACGATGGCACTACTGATCCGGAGGAGCACGTAGACGTCTTCACCACCCAGGCAGGATTATATACTTCGGATGATGCAATCCTTTGTCATGTTTTCCCGACATCCCTAAAGGGACGTGCACTCAATTGGTTCACACGATTACCACCCAACTCTATCGATTGTTTCGATACGTTGGCCACCCGTTTTGGCATACAGTTCGCCACCAACAAGCCACACCATCTTACTTCTCTAGCATTGGTGAATATACGACAAGAAAAAAAGAGAGTCTCTGCAGGAATTTATGGAGCGATTTGGGAAGATATCTTTGAATATCTCTAATTTGAATCCTGAGGTCGCCATGCACCACCTCATAACAGCACTAAAGTCTGGCCCTTTCATTGACAGTCTATGCAAGAAGCCTGTGAACAATCTGGATGAGCTTCGGACCAGGATCACCAAATTCATGCAGATGGAGGAACTGAAAGAATTCCGCAATACAGCTCGATCAGACACCCAGGAGAAAAGGTACCATGATAGAGAGCGAATGTTAGCACCACGATCTAGCCACAGGTTCAAAGACTCTAGGCAGCCGAAATACAACAGATACACGCCCCATGTGTCCAACAGAGCCAATATTCACGAGAAAGCACTGAACATCGATCTAATAACAGCCCTTCGAAGGGTCCTGACTCCCCCGAACGCCGATACCACCAAGCATTGTCGGTATCACTGAAATTATGGGCACACAACGGAAGATTGTTTTACCTTGAAAGACAAAATCGAGGAACTGATACAAGCGGAACACCTGAGAAGATTCGTAAAATGGGAAGGCGAGGGATTCTCTTCCAGGGGAGAACGAGAAAAACGCTACGAGGAACAACCACGAAGGACATCAGGATACCGAGAGAGGGAAGGAGAGGGCACCCGAAGAAGGGCCGAACCCAAAAAAGATGATGAGCGGGATACGAGAAAAAGACTACTGAGAGGAGTAATCAATTATATTTTAGGAGGCTTTGCAGGAGGTGGAGCCACTACATCGGCAAGAAAGAAGTACGTACGAGCAATTCAGAGCGTCCATGCCGTAACAGTATGCCCAGGCGGCACATGCCACCCATCACGTTTCGAGACGATGATTTCCAAACGATTGACCCCCAGCATGATGACCTAATGGTGATATCAGTAGAAATCGAGGACTTCGGAGTAAGAAAAACCCTGGTGGACACGGGTAGTTCGGTGGACATCCTATATTGGGGCACTTTCAGAAAGCTAAGAATTCCAAAAGGGAAAATCCAACAGTACTCAGAGCCGATCGTGGGCTTTTCAGGAGAGCGAGTGAATACGAAAGGCTACGTTGACTTGTTCACCAAATTCGGGACAGGAAGCATAACACGAACGGTAAAAATTCTATACCTTATTGTTGACGCTCACACCTCTTATAATATTTTGCTAGGGAGACCTTCGTTGAACATGCTTGGTGCGGTGATATCCACATATCACTTAACTATAAAATTTCCGTCAACTTCGGGAGACATAGTCACTGTACATGTAGACCAGCCAACTGCACGCAGATGCTACACAAACAGCTTGAGAGAAAGACCCATACACCAAGTTGAGAGCCCAGCACCGCTACAATACCAAAATCAAACCCAAGTCCTTTCACCAGGGAAATCTAGTGTGGCGAATGGCAAGTGCTACCCGGAAACACGAGGGGAAGTTCTCGCCCAACTGGGAATAGGGCCATTCCGTGTCAAGGAAGTTGTGGGTAAATGCGCATACAGATGGGAACACCTATCAGGTATCTCTATTCCAACAACCTGGAACGCCTCACATCTGAAGTATTACAGTTAGTTTGTTAAATGCTTATTTTTTATTTTCAGATTTCTTACGAACGATTTGTGAATTGATTACATAATAATGGTGTACTCTTTCTTACCTTGATTCATTATTATTACTCTACGCTTACATTTTCCATCGCTGAAGCACGCACACATTTAAGTCAAGTGCATCAATCAAATACTTTCTTAGCATTCTCTCTATGGGAAAGGAAGCTTCATCAAACTAGATGATCCCCTATATCTATATCAATGGGAAAGGAAGCTTCATCAAACCAAATGATCCCCTCATATCTGTATCAATGAGAAAGGAAGCTTCATCGCCCTAGGTGATCCCCTCATATCTATATCAATGGGAAAAGGAAGCTTTATCGCCCTAGATGATCCCCCATATTGATAAAATAAATACGACAAAGATGACACATAACAACACACAAAAGCGGACTTACTAACCTAGTAGGGAAGGAGGCCAACCACATCCCAGCCAGGAATGGCCAGGTACATCCCGTCACGGAATGGCTGGGTATATCCCGTCCAGGAATGGCCGGGTACATCTCGGCCAAGACACATGTTGGCAGCGTCACAACCACATCTCGGCCAGGAATGACCAGGTACATCTCGGCCAAGACACATGTTGACAGCGTCATAACCACATCCTAGCCAGGAATGGCTGGGTACATCCTGTCCAGGAATGGCCAGGTACATCTCGACCAACCACACTCTTTCTTTCCTTCATACTCAATTTTACACATTTCAGCCTCTTGTTTCACTTCTTTCACTACGAGACTGGGGGGGCTGGTGTTGGTGTATGGTCGGGTACATCCCGACCCAATAAGATAGAAATAGCCGGGATCACCCTGGCCTAAGTATGAGGCACATTCGTTGTGGCCCAGTCACTGGGGTACCTACTTTTCACCTTTTCTCCAACACAACACAAAGGGCCCAATAAGTGTAATGGCCGGATATACCCTGGGCCCTCTTGGCCGAGTACATCCCGACCCAAGGGAGTGGTAGATGGAACATGTGATTATGACGCAGAGGTACAAAGGAGCAGCGCGCAATCTCAGCAAAAAAGGAAGGAGTTGATATCTGGCGAAGTACAGACGGGCAAATCCCACAAAGGAAGGAGTTGATATCTGGCGAAGTACAGACGGGCAAACCCCAAAAAAGGAAGGAGTTGATATTTGAGAAGTACAGACGGGCAAACCCCAAAAAGGAAGGGGTTAATCTTTGACAAAAATACAAACGGACAAATCTCAGAATGGAAAGAGCTGATATTTAACAAAGACACAAAAGAACAATCTCAGCCAATAAGAAAAGAACCGATGTGTGTAACCTCAGTCGAAAAGGGAAAGAATCGATCCTCGGATACAAACGGCCCGCAAATAATAATAACAGGTCCATTAAGAAATTAGTATAAATTAAGGCCTAGTGAACAGGTAAAGGTACGCTTTTCCCACTAACCAATTACACCTCATATCAATCACTTTCTGACTTGAGCGTCGGAGTGCCTGCAGGTACCCCCACCCCCGGAGTGCAGACGACAGGGAGATCCAAGAGGAGTCCAGGGAGGAGTAGGAGGAGGTTCGACACATAGGGTTCTTGAGATAGTTTGGTTCCGCACCGAAATAGTATCGATCAGGTACATAAGCAAATTTCAAGTACCTAGCTCTAGATACCAATTGTTAGTTTTGAAATGGTTGAAATGCCAAAAAGGGGGGTTGAATTGGCTAGTTAAAAATTTAGGCTATCTTTAAAAGCTAAAAACCACCTTTAATTGAATTAATTCAATCACTAAGTTAGGATGCAAAAGCCATTGGAAAATATACTTTCAATCGGTTAAAAACAGTTAATCGATTGATTTTACTAGATAGATTCTATACTGGTATAATCAACCGACTGGAACAGAAAAACAGTTGACTAAAATACTAGGAAAAATGTAGAAATGCAGATTCAAGATTTGATCCAAGAATAATGCATAAGAATGATAAGGACAAGGTCTAACTGATTATGGAAACATGCTCAATGCTGCAGATGCCATCAAAATACTTAAGAATATGAAAAAGATGAATTAAACTCAAGTTCTTTAACCTTTAAATGATTATGCAAGAGAGAAGGGTTAGAGAAAAGATTGGATCACAAGATTTTTATACTGGTTCACTCAAACCTGAGCTACATCCAATTTGTCAAGGCAACCCGAGCCTGACTTTGCACTATTTCAAAAGATTTACAAAGTTTCCACTCTTACACTTTTAAAATAAGCAAAAACCACACACAAGACTCTTAAATCACACAAGAATCACACCAGCAAAGCAAGAACCCTCTTGCAAACCTGGAAAACCACCAAGCACACACACAAAGCTTGAGAAAGGTCAAACCTCAGTGGTAGCACAACCCTGCCTATCACAAACCACCTTCTCCAAGCTTCAAACAGAAGCCAAAAGCTCCAAGAATTGATCTAAGATCAATCTTCAACAACTGCAGTCTGAATGATCACTAAAGAGAGATATTTCATAGGTTTCCAGAACAGTTTCGCGCTATAAACTCATCAAGTTACCTCTCTTTCAAAAATCACAACAGTTATAGTCAAACTATTAAGAAATTCAATAGGTTAATTTCCAAATCAATCAGTTGATTTCACTTGACTTAAGTGAAATCAGTCGATTAAAAAATAAATCAATTGATTGAATAAGTCATAGTTTGAAACTACTGCATTCAACCTTTTAACTGTTAAAAAGCCATTTAGCAGATTAAAAGAGATATTTTAACTTGTTGAAAAAACATTCAACAGATTAAAAAACACAACAAAGACCAAATACATCAAATTAATGCTACAAGGTCTGCAATGTGAATTACAAACATCAAATACTCTTTCTTAATGATTTATCCATGTGGAGAGCACACGTTCCAGACTTGATCAACATGAATACCATCAAATCTCCTTATCTTCATCAATGTAGGCTTGATTCGAATGGTTTTAGGTTTTAGGTTAAAATGGTTTTAGGTTACGTCATAATCGTTCGAGTCAATCACATGTAAGGGAAGCTAATAATTGATTTAATTAATGATTTTTTTTGATGCAATTGTGGTGTAATTAGAATTGACAACCTGTATGTTGTGAATTGGTGAATTGATTGGTATTATTGAATGAATTGAGATGTGATTGTATTGTATGAATTTGGGTTAAATTGAGAAAAATGGAATCTTGAATCATAACTCTAATTGGTATTATCTTTCTCAGTTTAAGAACTATTTTAAAACTAAAAATCTATAATGGAAGTGCCAATTAGAGTCATGAAAAATAAGTAGCAAATTTCTCAAGAAAACCAGACCTGTGTTGTTTTCTGGTGTGATACTAAGCGTTAGGATCGACACCGAGCGCTAAAAAATGCGAGACAATCAGCGCTGAGAATCGTTTAAGCGGTGCCTGAGTGCTGAAAAATGTGAGACGATTGGCGTTAAGCGCATGCCAAGTAGTGCCTGAGTGTTGCGACCTTTGCAACTATGGAAGTGATTTTAAGTTCGGTGCTTAGCGGTGGAATCTGGCACTAAGCATTGGTTTGCCTTGTTTTACATGATTATTGTTTAGATCTTTTTGAATGCATTGAATGATTTTAAATGGATTTTTATAACTTTATCATTATGATATGTATGAGATTAGTGGATGTGAGCCTGTTTTGTGTGGATCATGGAAGAGTTTCACGAAGAAATTCTAAGTGTTGGTAAAGTAGTGTATGCAAGGACATAAGGACTCAGTTTTGGTTGGCATTCTGACACTCCAATAATCATTAAGGCTCACGTAGAGCATAATGAGTTATCTCATGAGGAGTAGTAGAAGGTCTTAGTCATTGGACTCAATAAAGTCCTAGGTGCGAAAGGAGACTTACTTGGTGTGTGATTGGGTGATAACCCCTTGAGGCCAAACTCTGTAGAGTTTGGGAATCATACACTGGTGCTAGCCACCAAGAGGTCGGACATCACTTGCATATATCCGAATAATTGATTCTAGAGTCAATTGCTGATATGTATTGGAATGTTTTCTATATAAGTTTGTGATAAAAAATGTTAATGTGGTTTTGCTCTAATTGAAATTTTCTTTAATTATCATTAGCTTACCCTGTATGTTTCGTGTTTGCTTGATCTTTTGGTTTATTCTTTACAATGATCACTTAATTGTGTGAGTAGAGGAAGTTGTAGGTGAGGAGGCTTCACGAAGGGTTAATAGTACGACTGGGCAGTAGTACATGGCCATGCTTATAAATAGATTTTTTTTTGCAGTTTATAGTTAGAACCTATCTATCTCTGTTCATAGTAGGCTTGTACATATAGTTATTGCTACTCAGTTTTGGATGGCTGTATAAGACTCTATATTAAAGTCCATGCTATCTATTTTGTGCTATCACTATATAATGCTTTATTTAGTAGTTTATAAGCTATTAAATGAGATGTTACATCTGGTGTGTGTATATATATATATATATTACGGATGTTGACTTCCATAATATATATATGTACCGAAAGTCAACTTCCGGTAATATCTAATATTTATGTTACTTGATATCCGGAAGTGTAAAATCTTTACCGGAATTCGACATTTGGAGGCAATTTTGGGGGTGAGATATGTTTACTCTATTCAAATGGTCAAAGAACATTTTTAAAATTTAAAAAATAGGTTAAAATACCTTTTTTGTCCTAATTTTCGTCAAGTTTTGTCAAATCAGTCCTAATTTTGTTTTTTTGCTCAAATAGGTCATAATTTTCGTCAATTTTGTTCAATTTGGTCCTTTTTTGCTAACTCCATTTAAATCATTGACGGCCATGAGCATTGACTGTCACGTGTCACTTTGTGATTTGTTTGAATTTTGTGAATTTTTTTGAATTTTTTAAAATTGTTTTGATTTTCATTTTTCATTTTTTTTTCAATTTTTTTAAATGTACACGTGTCAACCCAACAACGTGCCACGTGTCAAAGTCAATGTTTTATTTTTAATTTGGTCCCTATATTTGTTATTTTTGTTCAATTTAGTCTCAATTTTGTTTAGAATTGAGCAATTTTGTCCTTGTCGAAGATGAAACCAAATTTAATTTTTATGTAAAAGTTATAATGTAACACCCCATTTAAATAATAACCTTAATTTAAATGAAATGTCACACAGATAGAATGAGAAACAAAGCCATGAAGTGTAACGTTACTCCCTATTAATATCTAAAGACATCCAGGAAAAGATTTAAGGCACACCACGATGCTAGATACAAAGTGAAGTAAGAGATTGACAGTAAATCAAATAAATCCTAAGATAAAACAATACATGGGCCTCAACCCTAAATGATAGCTGGAATCCAACCCATGGAGGCTACGCAGTGGAATCATCGTTTCCCTGTTGACCACAGGTAGTTCTCGCATCTGTTCACATCAATAAATTGATGATCATCGCAAAAAGAGAAAACCACACATATAACACATACAACAAACAAATAGAAGGGCAAGCTAGAGCAGAAAACAATTCATCATACAGTTATATACATCTCCATAATCCAAAATGCAAATATCACCCATTCATGTTATGACTTGCACACAATACACTAAGACTTGAGACACGACTCATCTGGATACATATAATTAGTCGGATTCAGCGGATGCTTGCAATTGTGGTGGACTTCCCTGCTCTACCGAGCTAAATTGTTACAATGTCTCACCCCCCCCCCCCCCACACACAAGGTTAGCCCTTAATGGGTTCCAGGCCTCCTACTACTCAGACCACTAGAGTTAGTACACTCTATGTGAGACTAACTAACTCTTTAGAGTGTTAGGATGCAACCTTACCTTGAATCCTTACTAAATTATATAGATGGGACACCACCATGAACTCCCACTAACAAGGGTCATGAAATTACGTCCCGACCAACTGAGGTACCACCATGAGATCTCACCTAGAGACTCATGGAATTACGCCATAACCAATGAGGCACCACCACGAAACTATCGTGGAATTACACCCTAACCACATACGAATCATATTCCACATCCAAGTATGTAAATTTTATGCATGCAGATCTCATGCCAACATTTATAACCAACCTTCATTCATATTCAATACCAAAGCCATACCAAACTCATCATTTTTAGCCCATGAATCATTCCATACATGCATCATGTTCAAATCATGTTTAAGCTCATCCATCATAAATCATAAATCATCTCACTCATGCATAATCACCCAATTCATGCTTTAAAAGTATAAACAATCCAAACATATGCCCAACATTTAAGGACAGAGAAGCAATAAAACAAAATGCATTCTCGCCTAGCTTCTCGCTCAGGCAGAAAGGTCTTGCTCAGGCGAGAGGGACTCTCGCTCAGGTGAGCTCCTTTCGCCTAGGCGAGAGCTCGACAAACAAGAACAATGGCCTTTTGCACTTTCTCGCTTAGGCGAGATCTCCTCGCCTGAGCGGGACATTCCCTCGCTCAAAATGACCTGGGCGGGACAAACTCGCTTGGGCGAGATTATCAGATCTCACCACTATTCGTACATGTAGCAACCATACTTTCATACCCACAACATAGAACAAAGCATTTTATCCAACCACAGTAGCATACACTTCATACAAACTCGAGGTAGATAAAAAGTAAGCAACAAATTTGAAAATACGAGGAACCTTAGCTTCCCTTACCTAGATAGACCTAGCCAAACGACTTCGACATTGAAACGAATGAGTATGAGAGTTCCCGGAGCAAATTTAGGAACTGAAAATCCTAATACATATGAGGCACAAGATTACTCCACAAAACCCTAACAGAAAACACAAAGAACCAAATCAGAGAGGAAGAGTATGGGTTGACGAACAACTTACGTGAGCAGAAACGAGGTCGAGCTAAACTTGAATCTGATTGAACTTCAAAACCCTAGCAGAGCTCTGGAGGAGAAAAGGAGGGTAAGTAAGGTGTTGTTTTGCCAGAATTACAAGAGTGGAAGAGGTTTGGCTGCCTTAAGGGCCTTGTACGCCCTATGGACCAGCCCTTAGGCCCATTAGATTGTGGTAGCCCTTAAAATAAAGGGTTAAAATGTAAGTGAGCCTTACATATAATGATATGAATTTTAATATATTAAATAAAAATATTTAATAAAAATTGTAAATTTTAATATAAAGTTAAATTTGGTTTCAAATTAGGAAGGTACAAAATTAGTTCATGTTAACAAAAGTTAGGACTAAGTTGAACAAAAATAACGAATATAGAAACCAAATTGAATATAAAACATTGACTCTAACACATGATACGCGGTTGGGTTGACACGTGAACATTTAAAAAAATTACAAAAAAATAAAAAAAAAGAATAATAAAGTGACATGTGACTGTTATTGTTCATGGTTGTTAATGATTTAAACGGTGTTAGCAAAAAAGGACAAATTGAACAAAATTGATGAAAACTAGGACCTGTTTGAGAACAAAAATAAAATTAGAACTGATTTGACAAAACTTGACAAAAATTAAGACAAAAAAAATATTTTAACCTAAAAAATATTTAGAGATAAAAAAAAAAAACTTAGAGGTGCAGGAAGAAATCCCCCATTCAAAACATGATGGATTGTTTGAAAGCCTAGATACATACAATTTCGGCCTTTATGTCCGTCCTTAGGTCCATATGTCCTATAAATAGTATTAACGTTGAGAGGCTTATTCTCAAACTTAATTCAACAACAACTCCGAATCTCCATAATATGGGGTTGATTCTAATAATGAATTACGAAGTTGGAAGAGAGAGAAAAGAAAAAATCACTTCCGTTACCAATAATGAATCTTTCTGACATTAGAGTTTTTGAGTTTTTGCTAAAACAAGTTTTATCAAAAACAAACTTTCAAGAAAAACTAAGCACACTAAAAATACTTTAATAAATTATAAGTACAGTATAATAATTTGTTTGATTATCCTTTTAGTTATCTTATTTATTTGATTTCACTATTAATAAAAAGTTTAACAAAATCTCTTAAAATCTAAAAATGCAGCAATATAATCAATTTTATCTCATTGGCAGTAAAATAATAACGAATATGTCAATTTTAATATACCAAGGATCTTGTTTGATTTTTAAAAGTTGTGGAACTTGATTCAACATTGAAAGAAAACATTTCTAATTTTTAAAAGTGAAGGACTTAATTAAGTCAAAAGAATTTAGATATTAAATTTTCAGTATTACATTAGTACTTGTTCATCGCAAGTGTAAGTTGAAATAGATATATATAATCTTAGTATTCAATACAAGGACTCAACATATTTTTTAGTAAAATAGTAAAAGAATAATGCAATAATGTGATTGTTTTTCCTCGTATAATAATATCATGTTCGTCACAATAGTAATTAAGTGAACAATTCAATGGCTACGTCGACCAAGAACAAGTCTCATCGCAACACCGCATCCGTGAGTCACGGCGGCAATAATGGCATGAAACATTTGTTTATGTTTAAACGCTTTCGCGTGTTATCTTTTTTAAAACAAAAAAACAAACTGAAGATCAAGAAACAACCGACCCTGACACCATACTTTCATACTTCCTAAGAAAGTGTTTTCTCGTATATTCATTTAATTAATTATTATTATTTTTATTTTTATTATTTGTATAGTATGTAACCCTTGTTTCACTTATTGACCCATCGGATGATTGGCTGATTAGTTAGGTGGATTGGTGAACAGATAACACCATTAGTTGAAGGTAAAACACAATTAATACCAAAAAAAAAAAAAACAAAAAAAAAAAAAAAAAAACAGATTAAGCACTAGATGAGGATCATGTCAACCGAGAAGGTAAAAGTCCAACACAAAAATATAAATATGTGAGTCATTTATTAGGCTAGGTAATAAATTAATTTAATTACTCTATCATTTAAGGACAAAATGTCTTGTCCAGGTACCATTAAAGTGGTGAAAAGAAACAAGGATTGATAGCAGTTGGAAACCATTGGAATGAAAATCATCTAACCTTACAGAAACATTATTATTTTAAAGCAAATTATTGGGTGCATTACGATAATTACAAAATCATTAGCCGGGTGGTGGTGGTAAAAGTTGTATTTGAAGTAATCTAGTTATAATGTCAGAAGTCGGGTTAATATTTTGGGTTAAACTCTTTATACTTTGTGTTGAAATTTCAATAACCAGTGCTTTTTATTTATATTAAGGTACTGAATATCGATAGGTAAGTAAAATTATGAAGAATGATTAAGTAAGATCATAACAAAGATTCTTGAAACGTTTGATTAGTGTTAGATTGTTATTATGTATTTGATAGACTCACTAAATTGTCTAGTCTCTTGGTATTTATTGAGTCTTAGATCGTTTGGTCAAAACATCTTATATAACAGTTTGATGGCTAGTATATTTTGTAGTAAAAAACGCTTATTATTTTTATCTAGACATGTTTTACCTGTGTCAATTATAATAATATTTGTTATATAAACATGTTCTTGTAGCTTTAGTTGAAGCTAACTAACGGAGAGCTGTAATTTGAAGTCTTATCATGAGTGAGAGTTTGTTGAGGGAAAAACTCTTGTAATCCATGTACTATAATAAATTCTTTAGTAAACGTAGCTTGAAGTTCTGAAGTTCTGCGATAATTCAATTGAACTACATTATTACTTTGGTGTATGATTCTTTATTATTTTTCTATTTATCTTTATCATTTAACACTTGCATCTGTTATCGATTTTGTTTATGTTGATGCTTTGTAATAAATTTGTGAGCTAATTCCTAACAAAAATTGTCAAAAGAAAAAATAATTGTTATGAAATTAGTGTCAACATGACTCACTAAATGTTAAAGTAGACGTAGAATTTTAAAAGTATGAATGTTTGAATTGAAGAATCGTGTAAAGTGTATCTTATTATAAATTTGACGTCTTCAATAAAATTATGAATGATGTGTTGCTAGGTTGATTTTGTAGTTTATAGTGTTTTTGAGTTATAAGATTACATTTAGGGTGCAAGTAAGTTTTACAATGTTTGATCTTGATTTGTTTTGAAATAAATATATTTTGGAAATGTTTTTAGCTATTTAAAAGTTAAATTAATTTTATTTGATTAATTTATTTTTAATTAGCTCAATTGATATTGATCTTACTGGACTTTAATACACCTTAGCTGATTTTATGGCTAAAGAATGTTTTATTTTAACTAATTAAAACGTGATTTAGTCAACGAAAATTAATAAAGGTCCTTTGATGAAGTGATTTTAATTTATTAAAATAAGGATTTAATCAACTAAAAAGTTGTTTAGACCTTCATTTTAAGTAGCTTTAGTAGATTAAAACTAGTTTTTAGTGTGGTAAAACTATTGGTACAACTTTGCAAAGACTACTTTATAATAAAAAAAGAGAATTTGGAATTGAGGTTTAAAGATTTGAAATTTTTGAAAAATATTTCTACAAGGATTTTGCCTATTGTTAAACACACGAAAAGAAAGGTTAGCTCTAAAAAAGGAGAAAGATAAATCGAACTTCCATGAAATTATGTCTATCACCTTCCCTGTCATTTATGTCTATTAGAGCACCGAAAATATCTGTGAAATTAAATTACTGTGATAATCGTATGCATGAATATTTATTTTATGTTTGAAAATTACTTGCTTGAAAGTCGTATGTGAAAGAAGTTTGAGAAGATGTTGTCTCGAACGTTGTAATAATGCTCAAGCAGTTACTATGTTTTACACTAAGGCTAGTAATAACCTAACAAACTATCAGGCCCTTCTAGCTTGAATGAAAATGGCTCGAAAAATGGGAATTATTTTCTTCATTAGTCTCGATCACGTCTTTATTACCATACTAAACCCTTTTATTATAGGCACAGTTTTCTTAAATTAAAAAATATATAAAAAATAGAAATTAAAAAATGTAATAAAATATCAAAATTTTTAATTGAAATTTATAAAATTATAAAATAGAAAAAGTATTAAAATTTATTAAAAAAAAATTTATTTAGAAAAAAATATAAAAATAGAAATTGGATTTTTTATGCATCTCTTTTATTTTTTTAAAAAAATTTAAAAAGTTGAGTATTGTAATTTTTTTTTAAATTTTAATAAATATTTTGCAATGTATATTCATTTAGTATAAATGACTAATTATGTAACATCCTTATTTTTCTTAACATTTTCAAAGTCATTTAGTTATAAATAATTAATTATTCTAGTAAAATATCCCGAAAACATGATTTTGAAAAGGACATTTTCTTTAAAGCTAAATTTGATAAGTTTAATAGACTAATTTTCAACTCGTCTAATGAGCGTAATGACTTCAAGTTCTAGTCATCTTAAGTATACAATAACCACTTACAAATCTTATTAAAAATAAATGAAGAACTTTAAGACCTTTATTGAAATGGAGAAAACATAAATATATTATCTATACAAAATAATTTCGAGTAACATGAATAAAAGAAAAATTATAAACTGTAAATTGCTAGTCCAAACTCATCGCACTCTTTACTTGTTTATCCTTACTATGCATCTAATCAAAGAATTATCAATATCATTTACATCTCATAACACATCATCTAAGTAGTAGTCATGGAGACATGCCCAACTCGTAGCAATCATAGGGACATGCCTAACCCTAAATCGTCATGGGCATCTGTCCAAACCGTAGCAATTTGGGGACCTTCCCAAACCATACTAGTTTAATTTTAATTTAACTTTTCCATCTACTATGTTTAAATAATTTGAACAAAAAACATTTAAAAATCCAACACAAAATTTGGTTCCTCATGAACAAAATTTCCATTGATTTTCTTATATAGAATGGACACATTGAAGGTTAGAATTTGGATCCCTAAGGACTGAATTTTGACATGCAAACAAAGTCATGTTATCCCTGTAAATAGTGCACACAGTGTGCTATATTGAGAAAAAAAAGGCTTTTACTATGCTTGTAAAAACAATTAAAAGAAATGCATAAAAAAAATTAAAGAAAAAACATCTTCTTATTTAAATAATTAAATACAAAAACACTAAATTCTTAAAAATATTTCTTTACACTTACATATTTAAATATAATAAAAATATTCGATTTTTTTTCAAATATCTTAAATTGTTATATCTCTATAGACAAGTGGACTCTTGCATGGGGTAGTGGCCAACATTGGGGACATATCACTACTAATCTCAGTGAGCCCATTCTTGAAGAAGACGAGAAACCTTCCAATATCTTTAATGGTTATGGCAACATACACCCATTGCAAGAAATTCTTTATCGAAGAGGTAGATAGGTCACAACCATGATGGTTGTTGGGCATGTCTACTTCGAAGTTGTAGCAAAGGCATTGGAAGATGCACAATCAAAGGCAAACACTCATACAATGTTTTCTTTTGACAGGAGCACCAAATATTTTATACAAGAAACGCAAAAATCCAAGAGACATTCGACATAGAGGAAGTTTGCAGTCCGCTTGGACAAATTGTGGTGTGAATGTGGTAAATTCCAAAAAAAACTACACCTACCATGCTCATATATGCTTACAGCATGCAAATATGCACACCACAATTTTGAAAATTACATCGCACATGTGTATAGATTGAACCAAGTCTTTCAAGTATACAAAGGTCTATTTGGTGAACTCGAGAATGAAGATTGTTGGCCTCCTTACACGACCAAATACTATGTCCAAATCCACAAATGAAAAGAACAGAACATCAAAATGCCAAACCTAAGGGATGTCAAATAAGAGCAAAGATGGACTTAAGGGAAAAACATGGATGGTCCAAAAAATGTTCAAACTGTCAAACAACAAGAGGCACACAAAAATATGTTTGAACATTGTTGAGGCGTCCACTTCTCGCCATTGATTTATATTTCACCTAAAAGTGTATTACTAATTAGGTTAAAATACTCTATTGGTCCTCGTTTTTGTAGCAAAATCTCAAGTCCTCGTATTTTTATTAGTCTCAATTAGGTCCTCATTTTTGTAAATTAGTATCAATTAGATCCTTTCTGTTAGTAGAGAACTAACACCGTTAAGTAGGTGCCACGTGTCAGCTTCTCATTTTTTTGAATTTTTTGAATTTTTTTGAATTTTTGAATTTTTTTTTTGAATTTTTTTTGAATTTTTTTAAAAAATATTTATGCCACGTGTCAGTTTTGTAGTGTGCCACGTGTCAATCTAATATGGTGACACGTGTCAAATTATTGTATGAATCTCAATTTGGTCCTCATATTTGTTAATTTGATTTGATTTCAGTTCCAAATTTTTTTAAAATAATTTTAATTTCATGTGCTCCAAATTTAGAACAAATTTAATTTTTTTATAAATGTAATGATGATACTTTTATTACAAGTGATATTTCTATTACATATTTTTAACAAAATTTAATTTATTTAAATTTATATTTTACATTAAACTTTATTTAAATTTTATTTTAAAATTATAAATATATAGATTAATAAATTTATATTCGAAATATTTGTATAATATTCAATATCAACAATATTTTAGAGTTGGCTTAAAAATAACAATTTTATAAATTCAAATGTAAAATTTTAAAATAATTTTATAAAAAATTAAAATAAATATATTTAAAATTTTAATATTAAATATAATTAATATTATTAAAATATTTAATAAAAATATCAATTTTAATAAAAATAATCATAACATTATATAAAAGTAAAATTTG
>Ga0214545_1002901_pt1 | contig 32956 bp, 19 predicted proteins | sample CNSS4metaG_FD_160064 | JGI IMG/M metagenome (GOLD analysis project Ga0214545, IMG submission 160064) | Root nodule microbial communities from cowpea collected in UCLA plant growth center, Los Angeles, California, USA - CNSS4 | ecosystem: Host-associated > Plants > Roots > Nodule | place: USA...
TAGTATAGGAACAGAAGAGCAGAAGAGGAGTTGAGTTGAGGTCATCTTCCTGAAGTAAAGTAAAAAAAAAAAAAAAAAAAAAAAAAAAAAAAAAAAAAAAAAAGGAGAAAAAAAAAAAAAAAAAAAAAAAAAAAAAAAAAAAAAAAAAAAAAAAAAAACCCCACGGGTCCCATACGAGCGTGAGCCACACTTATTTATTTTCTAAATTGCATTTTAATAGATTTGTGGGGCTTTCTGATGAAACAACCAAGAGAGAAAAAAAAGAAGAAAAAGGAATGGGCAAATTGCAGAGATCGTGGCCAATGTGGGATGAGCAACATCAACACTTCTTTTACGGCTCCCAAGGATTCTCATTCCAGCAGATACAACTTATTTTAAGATCACAGTAAGAAAAAGGACAAAAAATAATGCAGTTGCACCCAAAGTAGAGTAATACAATTTCCTAAACAAAAATTAGGTTAAAAAGTGCTTAAGAATTCTATAAAATAGTTCCACTATGTTCCCCTCAATTTAACTGCCTGATTGGTAGACATTTACAACCCTCTGCAACTACATTTTCTGATACTCACAAGTTAAAATTGTATGAAGTTATTTAAATTTTAGTTTAGTTTTTCATATATATATATATATATATATACACACGAGAATATATTATTAGTTTATAAACTTTCATTTATAATAATATAGGAAGAGATTTCATCTTTTGTGTCCAATTTTAAAATATCAATTTTATTTTTTATTTCTTTTTTTTTTTTATTTATTTATTAATAGTTATTCTTTCGTTTTTTTAAAATATTTCACTTTATTTTTAATAAATATATTTTTATTTTATATATTAACTTAATAATAATATTATATTATCATCACCTATTAATATAATATTATACATATTAAAAAACTGTGTATGTTACGAGTTAATACAAAATAAAATAAATCTAGTTCATGTACAAATTTTTTGATATATTTTAATTCTTAAAATTAAAGAAAATAATATAATTATTTTAATTTAATTATGTCAATTTATTTATATATATATATATATATATTTAGATTAGTATATGAGTCATTACATGACGGTTTGACACCATTCATAATGTAAAAAAAGTTTAATATAATTAAATTAAAATATTATATAAATATTTTAAAATTTAAGATAAAATATATCAAAATTTTCATAAAAAATATTTAATTTTATATAAAATTTTAACAACTAATAACACATCTAATCCTATTAATATTTTTTTAACATATATTAGCCCTAAAAACTAAGTTAAGATATTTGAAGTATAAAACTAAAATGTATCATTGAGTTTGAGCATAGTTTTGTTGGGGTTGTGGTTTGACTTTACCGCGAGAACGAGAGTTCCAAAGGCAGACACAACGCAACACAACTGGGTTGTGTGTGGGGTAGGAGTCTGCATCAGTATCTTCTCCCCTTTTGCTTGGAATCATCACTCTCTGTGGCTCCTTCTGCTGACGTACTCCTATACAAATGCTTCATACTGTTCCTTCTCCAACACCAAACCCTTTTCTTCTTCTCTTCTTTTTCACCACTACTTTCTCTTTTAAAATTCCACTACTTTTCTACCTGCTCTCTTCAACTTCTTCTCTTTTATTTTTTCTTTTTTTTCGCTCTTTTTATATTACCATTTTGGGGTTAGCAATAGCATGGACTAGGGTGGGGGGACATTATAGTAAACAGTTAACAGTGGAGTGTGCAAACTGCAAACAATAAAAAATGAAAACGCAAGTTGGGTATCTTCAAGAATCTTTACATGTCCAGTTATTCAAATTCTCTTTCTCCTTCTCTCATTCTCAGCTTTACTTCACCCAGCTTCGTTCTTCTGCTGTTTTCCTTTTTCAACAAGCGTGGCTTTATCATTCACAAGAGGTGGAAGGAATCTTGTTTATCATTTGCAGCAAAGTGTAGTGTTGTTGGGAGAGAATCTTTCTGAGCACTGCCACACTTTTTCTGGTCCAACTTCCTTCTCTTTTTCGCTCCCTCCCTTTTTATCATGGTTTAGAAGGGGGTATATATTCTATTTCTACGAGGGTGTCAAAATTTCGGGTTGCTTCTGCAAAAAACCACCACTGGTGTTATTTTGACTCTGTTGAGATACTCGGTGGAAAAGAAAACATCATTGTTTGTCGTTCTGTGTCTGATTCCTTCCATATTATTCTTGGCAAGATAGAAATATAGAGATATTTGTATATAATCTGCTGTTATTGACATTATTGACAACTTTGGGCAGAGGACAACGTTTGAGGAGTGAAGACAGATATTATATTATCCAATCCAACCCAACCCAGTCCTGGGTTGTTCTCTTTTGACGAGACAAGAATTTTGAGATCTGTTTGAGAGGTGAGTCTTGTGTTGTTTTGGGAGGAAGTTGTTTTTTTTTTTGCTGAAGCAGCCACCCATGATGAGAGATGGTGGTGTGACATCATCATCACCTGCTTCCATGATGGAAGCTCCACCACCCGATGGAACAACGACAACAATAACAACAATGGATTTTGATTACATGGGTGAGCTTTTCTTAGATGGGTGCTGGTTGGAAGCCTCTGTTGATGGATCTGACTTCTTGCCGCAAAGTCCTTCCTTTTCCAATCCCCTCTTTGACCCTTCATTCTCCTGGCCCGCCTTGGAGACCAACCACAATGAACCCCAGGGTGCTGCTTTTGGGACACAACAAGAAGGCCACAACAACGACAACATGGTTAATGTTGTTGTTGGTCAAGAGTTGCAGCCTGAAACTACTGCAATTGAAGGAGCATCTGAAGGGGTGAGAAGATGGAGGTTTGCACCCGCACCAAGTCCTGCACCTGGACCTTCCATAATGGAGAAGCTGATAAGGGCCCTCATGTGGATCAAAGACTACAACAGGAACAAAAACATGCTTACACAGATATGGGTGCCGGTTCATAGAGGTGGTAGACCGATTCTCGCAGCTAATGATATTCTGTTCTCACTCGATTCCAGGTCTGTGAACCTTGCAAAGTACCGTGAAATCTCAGTGAGGTACGAGTTTTCTGCGGAGGAGGGTGAGGTGAAGGAGTTGGTGGCAGCAGAGAAGGGTGGCTCCAAGGAATTGTTGCCAGGGTTACCAGGTAGAGTGTTCAGAGACAAGGTTCCTGAATGGACTCCTGATGTTAGATTCTTTAGGAGTGACGAGTATCCGCGAGTTGACCATGCTCAAGAGTATGATGTGCGTGGGTCACTCGCAGTACCAATCTTTGAGCAAGGGAGCAAGATGTGCTTGGGGGTTATTGAGGTTGTCATGACTACTCAGCAGATCAACTATGGTCCTGAACTTGACAGTGTTTGCAAAGCTCTTGAGGTTTTTCTCCTTTCCTATTTGCATCACTTCTTCTCTTCTGTTGTTTTTTTTACTGTAGCAGTGTGTAGGTAAATAAACATTCCAGGAAAAGTTGAACCAAACATCTTAGATTTTGAAATAGTGAGATTTTATCTTAGGTTGTTTTGAACATGCATTTGCTGATTCTGAAGGAATAAAAATGCTCAACAAGTGTTCTCGGTATGTCCCTTTTACGAAATATGGCATGGTCATGTTTGTGAACGCAAATTTTCATGCTTATCTGATGTTTTCCACTTTTCACTGTTGTGAGTTGTGATTGAATTGCTTTACTTTAACACATTTGAGTAGAGATGCTTATGGTTAACACCTAACATGCCCAACATGAAAAGCTCGTAAGAACTCATTACACCAGTTTGATGATGATTTGTTGAAATGTGTGATCCTGCAGGCCGTTGATCTTAGAAGCTCAAAACAATTAAGTATTCATAATGTGGAGGTAAATGAAAAACCAACTCTGAGAGGAAGGATTTTTAATGATCTCAACTTTGCAATTCTCCTTCTAACAAGTATTTTTTATTTTATCAGGCATGCAACAGGTCCTACGAAGCTGTGCTACCTGAGATTCAACTGGTGTTGAGATCTGCATGTGAAATGCATAGATTACCTTTAGCTCAAACTTGGATCCCATGTGTTCAACAAGGCAAAGAGGGGTGTCGGCACTCAGAAGATAATTATCTGCTATGTATATCTCCGGTAGAACATGCTTGCTATGTTGGTGATCCCAAAATCAGGCCTTTTCACGAGTCTTGCACAGAACATCACTTGTTGAAGGGTGAAGGTGTTGCTGGGGGAGCTTTTATGACCAATCAACCATGTTTCTCAGACGACATAACATCCTTAAGCAAGAAAGACTATCCACTGTCTCATCATGCGAGGCTGTTTGGATTGCGTGCTGCTGTTGCCATACGCCTTCGAAGCATCTTCAATAGCACCGATGACTTTGTTTTGGAGTTCTTCTTGCCTGTAGATTGCAATGACAGTGAAGAGCAGAGGAAGATGCTGACATCATTGTCCATCATTATACAAAGGGTTTGTCGCAGCTTGCGGGTTATAAGTGATAAGGAATTGGAGGAAGCTAACTTGTCAATTGATGAAGTGATTTCCCTTGCAGATGGTGGATTTGATAGCACTGCAATTTGTGAGGAACTTCAACACAAAGGGACGGTTCTTTCATTAGATACTGAAGAAAAATTAAGTGAAACAACTGGTAGAAACTTCTCTGACCCGAGGCAGCAACAAGAAAGTCCTGTTTTAAAGGGAAACCTTGACTGTGTCAGGGAGTGTTCTACTTCTGTTGAGGGTAACTTATCAAGTGTGGGAATTAGTAAAATGGGAGAGAGAAGACGAGCCAAGGCAGAGAAAACTATCACTTTGCAAGTTCTTAGACAATATTTTGCTGGAAGTTTGAAAGATGCTGCAAAGAATATCGGTGGTAAGTCTTGTACAAGAGCATGTTTCTTTTATTGTTTTTGTTTTTGTGTGCAAACACTAGGTACTGTTTGCCATGCAGATAGAACAGAATGGAACTCAAAGGTTCTATTCTATACTACTTTGTTCCACCCTTTCTCATAGAACCAACATAAACCACATTTTCAACCTCTTGTCTTGTATTGTTTTATTCTTATGTAGTGCACCACACATAGAACTAAACTTTATATCCCTGTTGTTGATTTTAATTTTTGCAAAGAGTTTGATTCGTTTCACTTCCTTCACATGTGCTTATTGAAAAGTTCATCTAAACTGGCTAAGTTTGATATGAACATATTTATATCTAGTCGATGTGGACTTCCAATCGTTTTCTTATATGACAAAAGCAGAAAAAGCTGCGATTACATACATATATTGCAGTGCTTTTTCTTTGCTTATCTAGCAGTAATCTGTTTCATTTCAATATAAGCATGGTTTTATATTTAAACATTTGCCAGTGTGTACAACAACCTTGAAAAGGATTTGCCGGCAACACGGGATAAAGCGTTGGCCCTCACGAAAGATCAAAAAGGTTGGTCACTCCTTACAGAAACTTCAACTTGTGATTGACTCGGTTCAAGGTGCCTCTGGGGCATTTCAAATCGATTCTTTCTATTCAAACTTCCCAGAACTAGCTTCTCCAAACTTATCAGGAACAACCATGTTCTCAACTCTGAATCAAACCGATAATCCAAACTCAATAAGCACGCACCCAGATCCTGGTTCATTGAGTCCAGAAGGCACATCAAAATCTCCCTCTTCCTCCTGCGGCCAGAGTTCCATTTCAAGCCATTCCTGCTCCAGCATGTCGGAGCTACAGCAGCAGAATCCCGCAACCAACATTGCCGGTAACAAAGATTCCACCATGGCTGGTGAAGATTCTGCAGATGTTGCGTTGAAGAGGATCAGAAGCGAAGCAGAGCTTAAAAGCCTGAATCAGGATAAAGCAAAGGTCTTGCCAAGATCACTGAGCCAGGAAACACTTGGTGAGCACCCCAAAAACCAGTATCAACGACCCTTGTTGAAAACAAGTAGCAAGGTGGATGGTCACAGAGTAAAAGTCACATACGGTGATGAAAAAACTCGGTTTCGGATGCCCAAGAACTGGGGCTATGAAGATCTTATGCAGGAAATTGGTAGGAGATTTAGTGTGAGTGACATGAGAAAATTTGATGTGAAATACTTGGATGATGACAGTGAGTGGGTACTACTCACTTGTGATGCTGACTTGGAGGAGTGCATTGATGTTTGTCGATCTTCTGAGAGTGCCACCATCAAATTAAGCCTACAAATTTCTAGTCATAGTATGAGAAGTTCTTTAGAGTTTAGATAACAGATTGATTGTAAATCATAAGATCCTTTTTCATGTATGTTATGTGAATCAGTCTTAGAAAATACACAATTCTTTCTTCTTTTTTTGTGATTTTTTTTTTATTACTTTAGCAGAATGTAAGGATAAACTTCCTTGTGCTCTAAGCAATAAGCAGATTCTGATATGTAATATTTAATTCTCATTGAGTTTTTCCATATAGAAGAGTCTGGTTTATCAAGACTTTAAACCTAACTTAACTTTACAAAATTGACTTGTAAGATAAAGTTTACATTCACATACATACACATATAATAAACTGGTCTTATTTCTAGTTAATGTAAGATTTTGACCTGTCTTATCTTTAGTTAATGTAAGATTTTTAATGAAAATAACCTGGAACACCAAACTAATGTTATTTTTGTTCTTTTATGTTTGATTCCACGGGAAAGTGGAAGAATGATAGCACAAACCCGCTCAAACTATGTTGAATTTTCGATTGCACATTAGAAAATTCTGAATGTAGTTATGGCAGTACTTGTTAAAGAATATTGTACTTCTTCAGTTTTGGTGAGGAAATAATTCGAAGGCAAATAGTATTTTGATATTTTTGTTGCCTGAATCATCGTTTATTTATCTGAAACCTGAGAGAGATTCGTCCAACGTTGAATCCAACGCAGCAATCATGTACTATAGTTGTCGTTTCCATTATATGCCACATCACTATTCCACTAAGATTGTCAATTATCTATTATGCACATCCATGATGCACTTGCCAATGTTAGTTTAATAAAGTTGCAACAACGACATATGCATAAGATAAGATGTTGAGAAATACCAACCAGGGTTACTATTAATGGTTCCAACTATAAGATAATAAATGGAACATTTTTTTTACGCTGTGAATAATTAAATTAAGTAGAAAAAATAAGGACAACTTATGTATAGTTCACCTATGTAAATTTATTCTAATTTATGTCAATCACTCTACATTTTGATTCGAGGTATTCATGAATGAATTGTGTTAAGTCGGTTTTGAGGGGAAAAACCAATAATTTATTTTGCTGTACGTTGGGTCAGGAATAGGGTATAAATGTTATACTTTAAATATTTATTCATTTTTTATTTATGAATGCATACATCACTTACAAATTCGTAGTTGGTGACTACCGTACCACTGACAACTGTTGTCATGTCTCAATTGTTTTAGTATTTTATTAATGTATTAGCCATTAAGTCTACTCATATTTTCTTGCGTCAGAGGCTCAATTGGAATAAGATAAAAAGAATGAAAACAAAAAAAAAAACAAAAAAAAAGTATATACAATAACTATTTATGAAAGTATGTATGAGTGAAAAAGTAATATACTTAATTTTATGTGATTTTTATTGTGAGAAATTGAAGTGTAAAATCATAATACTACATTTAGTAAAGTCTACTAGTTGCTCTGTTAACATTCTTAATTTTGTAATCTTGGATGAGTATAACTATTGCCTCAGACAAACTCTATGCACCAAATATTTCGTAACTTTTTTATTCACATTATTACAATAGTATTTATCTTTATGACTTTCCCATGGTGCTTCCGACTTTGTTATCATATTAATTTCCTCCTTCTACGATAAATGAAATATCATGTTTGTCTCATCCTTTATTAATTCAGCACAATCTTATGGTATTTAGATGACTTCTATTTTTATCCTATATATATAACTTGAAGTTGTTTCCAAAAAAATTCTTAATATCAAACTTGGTAGTCATATTTCATAATTTTTTTATTTTCTTTCTTCACTCTATAGACACCGCCAATTATAAGAGAATAAAAAAAACACTATTGCATTTAATTAGATATACGCAAAATCAAATATCAAAGCATAAGTAAAACATAAAATAATACTTGTATATATAAACTTCAAGTGTAAGACCAACTCATGAAATACTACATTGTAAGTCTACACACACTAGAGAGTCTAGCCTAACACACTATTGAACAACATAATAGATAATCTAATAAACGACCTTCCTAACTTTTGTTTTATATTTTATTATTTGACAAGATCTAAAACAATATAAATCCCATTCATATAGAACTGTTCTTCTAATATTATCTTAATAATTAAGTGCATTCAATTTTAAATATGAATATTAAAAAAAGTAATTTGACTTTAAGAACTTACAGGCATTTAATTATTAAAAAGCTCAAGAAATTCAAGAAAGCAACCTGCATTAATTATTATCCGTATAAATGACATGTTAAAAACACCACAATTCAACAATGAACGGTGTATTAGTGGTGTTAACTTGCAAAGACTTGATTATAAAATTCAAAGTTTCTAAACTAAAAATAATCTAACAAAAAAGAAATACATGTATAGAGGCTCAACTAAAAAGTTAATAAAACTATGGCCTATATATATTAAATTAACACTTTAATTTGGTTTTTCAGAAACTTTCACATTACACTACATACCAGATATTATTATATAGGTACAAAGAGTAATAATGATACACAAAGTTAGTGGGAGATATGTCAAAATTGCTGTATTTCCTGTCTTCTGTTTGGCCTATAAAATTCTGTACTTTACAGATGCTTCATGTGTAAGTTTACTGTCGTGAAGATGTTGATGAACGAATTTCCCCTTGCTCAGTAATTGAACATCTTGAAGGTGGACCAAATATGCTTAATACCACCTGCACCAGAAGGAGAAGAAAGCCATCAAAATATATTTCCAGTATCTCCAACAAAGTTCAAATATTATGGGATAAATTCAATGAAATCCTGGGATACAGTAGAGCTGGGCACCCCATCATCGATTTTTTGACAGAAATTTTAACCATTATTTTTCCGGCTACAAGTATCTCACCAGTTGTAGAACAATTTTTTGGATACAAGTATCTTACAAATTCACAGAAATGTTAACCCTCTCTATCTTAACCAGAGACCCGATTCTCGCAAACCGGTTTATTGATCGGTCCTGACCTATGTTGCTTTTGTTACTATTTTGGTCCTGTGAATTTTTTTGTTATATGAACATTTTATCCCAATTGCTCCGACCATGTCATATGGGACAGAATCAAGTGTTTTGAACTAAGTTAAATTGACAAGTCCGTACACACGACAAATTGTGAAGACAATAATTGAAAAGGACGAATCAAGAATCATGACTGACCGGCAAAAAGACAAGTCCGTGCAAGAAACCAAGAAGCACTAACGACAAGTACATCCGAAAGTAATAAATCTGCAAAATGAAAAGATTAGTTATAGCAAATATAACATGCACAAAAAAAAGAGTAATAGAAAATGTAACAGTCAGGCCTTAAATTCATAATACCACAAATACTTCTGTTCTTGAGAAGCAAAGAACAATAACTCCAACCAGCTTTGTTAGTGTAATGCCACTGCAATCGCATGAAGAAGTAAATTTTGTGCAGAAAAATAAAAATAGAGCACACGATTTTAAGACAAGAATATGGGATGCAGATGCTGATAGAGCACAATCGCAGTGAAATTGGTGTTGCAAATACGATGAGAAAATGATTTTGTAAAAAGGATCACTGCATCTAGTCATTCATAAGTCAGAGTGTAGGACACTGAAGGACAGAGTGAAGAATGACTTCATCATTGAATGCATGCATGCATGTGTGCAATTCAAGCAATTAAACATTAAAAAAAAAACCTAGCACAAAATCACCTGAACACTGAAGCGCCCATTGTACTCAAAGCTTCCTTAGCACGTTGATCTCTGTCTCCACTTGCTACCTGTAATAACAAGATTTGGCCATGTGGAACTAATAAAAACTAGTTCATAGAAAACATAATAATGACATGTAGCTCAGTATTACAGAATTCAAAGCTTTTTACTAATACTATTATTACTTAAAAAATTACAGTAGTCATATAAGCATTTTTATCCATCTACACCTACAATTACGAGATCAAGTTTTAAGGGAGTAATAATATGTGGAAAACAGAGAATGATGAGTTACAAAATTATTTCTCACTGAATTCCACTGAAATCAAGCGAAGACATGATAGATTTGAACTTATAGACGATGACTTAGGTAGAGGTGCATAATGCGTGTGCAATGTAAAAGGGAAAGCTGAGTAATACTAACAGTGAAAGAATGAGTCATATGCACACAAAACTCAACCGCAATGCCCACTGACATAACAAGGTTGACCACCGAGAGAGCATTCAACTGGATATTCAGAATGGTCATCACTCCCTACACAGCATAATCTTGTTATTAAAAAAAATAACTAGGTGATTCAAAATAACTATGTCACTAGTCAATTAGCAAGAAAGTGAAAAATAAAATAACAGGAAAAAACAAAGGTAAAATACCATAAGATCAACAACAACCATTGCCAAGACCAACAAAATTATTGATGAACTCCATAAACTGCATAAAAGTTGAATGAAAAAGTGGATCAGACCAATATTTCACTAATTCATCAAACAATAACTCGTTGGTACCTCTATCTAATTCAGGAAGTTAGAAGTAAAAAACATCTTAAACCATTTGCTAAAATAAATTCATGCTCACCTGCCCGTGATAACCAAACAAACGATAAAAACCGCACCTGTTTACATCATTGAATGATTAAGATAATGTTTTATAGGCTAAATATCAACATACATAATAAATAAATTACACTCTGTATCCATTAAATACACGATTGTATAATCTAATTCTTCTAAAAATTTTCGTAAGATCTATTTTATCCTCGTTTTTCCCTTAACACAAGTTTTTCCCAAGAAAGTAACAACGTACAGCAATGACAATGCACAATAATATATTTGCATATTCTTATCACACCACTTTGAGAAAGCCACTCAAGTCTCAGTACTAACCAATAGCTATAGCAAGGTTGACCAGTGCAGTCTTCCATATATGAAGGTATTGCTCAAAAAACATATAAAACACTGAATATGGAAAGATCTCAATCTGCATCAGAAAAGGAATGTTAGTTTGGATATAGAAAATGTGGTAAAGATCTAAATCTGCCGCTTGACACTTTAGTTCAATCTGATTGAATACCTTCTGTTTCTACATTACGCAAATGGCCAAAAACATTTTATTCAGAGGGTGAACTGATTACACTACCTTTAAAGATTCAGAAACTCTTGAACTGAATTCTCGAGCAGCCCTCATAGAATTAACGTAGTCAATCTAAAACATATTTACAGTTAAACACGAGTCCTTTGATACAAATAAGAATAACTAATTATAGAAGTAACATAGAAATACAACCTGCTTGTTAAGCGGGGTATGATATGTACGAAATGATGAGGCGGGAATAATGCTATTGTTGTAGCCTGGCAACCAAAACACAATCAAATAATTCATGCCATATTACACGTTAAACTGATTCAGACTTCCGGATTTACAGAACAGAATTTGAACCAGACTTAAATTGAATAAAGATTCTTTAAATCAATGAACCTGTCAGTTCAACACTGCTGGTGTATGCTCCGTGACCACCTTTTGCACAATCAGCAGATGGCAGAGAACTAAGGAACCATGGCAGTTTCTCCCTAAATTGGGTTGTAGATGGACGATCATTCTGGAGATCTGAGTGACGGAAACACTGCACAGTTTACAAAGTGCTGGAGTAAGGTCTCAGAACAGAAAAAATAAAGTATTCAAAAAAAATAAAAAATTAAGAGGTTGAAAAATATCTGTTCAATTACCGTTGTGCAATCTTTACATGTTCCAACTGAAACACAGGAGTTGTCCCCAGGAGCACAGCAAGGAGGCTAGAAAGAAAACAAAAAATCTTTCAGCTACAATTAAGTTATTGTATGCTTTGACTGCTTTAGAAAAAAATTATCCACCATCTACAACTTTTCTCTCAATCTTTTGTACAAAATTTTAAACCTAGCTCCATTTCTTTGCAAATATTATTTTTTTTTCATTTAAAAATATTCTTTGATTATAAAACTAATAAAGTAACAAAACTGAAAATCTTAGATCCAACTCTAACACATTAAGTAAATCGGTAAACTCCAAGCCATGTGCATGATTGAGTACATTCCCTCTCATCAAGACAAGTTATCTATTATTCATCGTGAACATTAGCAATTCTAACAAAAAGTACAAGAAACATGTATTATAACAGAATTAAGATTTTACACATTGATCAATAACTTATTATCATATGCACCTGACCTGATCATCAGGAGGGCAATAACTCCCATTTGTAAACTTCCTGCAGCACCCAAATGCTTCTGGAGATACCCACACTAGAAAATCATCCAGCCATGAGGCAGCTGGCTTGGCAATATAACTTGTGTCTGGTACTAGGGCCACTTTAGCAATCTACAAAGGTAAAGAGACATCATTCATTACAGGGAGTATCCGAGTTATCACATGTAGGAAAAGATAAAAAATTACTTTAGCAAACAAGTAGATGGATAGCATGGCCTAGCCACTCATTACAGGGAAAAAGAACTCCAAAAGGCCTCATTAAGAAATGATGGATTTGTAATAACAAATGTTCTGCTAATAACCAAAAGAATGGTTACATAAACATTCTCACACATAAGGAGCAAATAAGCCAAATATGCAGAATGATCAGAGTCGCATAAGCCATACCTCATTTAAAAGAGAGTCTGAATTGCATCGGCTAATGGAGCAAAGCTGATTTGTTTGTGGTGATTCTGAGCTGAGGTGAGGAAAATAGTATTAGAACAAATCATCCGTAACATTAAAAATAATTAGCCAAGGTTAGGCATCTACATTCCTCATCCAATGGTATATTCACATATATTCAACTCAAGTTCAAACACTAATAGCATATCTCTATTGAAGATGGAGTGAAGAATTCAAAACCATTGTTGGGGATAACAACTTGTGACCCATACCACCTCGTATCCAAGGAAGATGAATTTAGAAAAACACAATTTTCTATGATTCATGCTATGGTAATATTAGTTTGTTTTATTATTCGTGTATAAAGCCTAAAAGCAAGAATGAAACATTACAAAAATATAGCATTAAACAATAGACTAAAAGATGACAAAATACTTTATACTATGACTAAATGCAGAAGTTGAAAGCATAAAATTACATTATATCATGATTTAAGAAATTTATTCATTAGTAAGTTTGGACAGAGACTGGCAGTTATCTATATTGGTAGTACAACTAAAAATAAACATCAAATTGGGTGCAATATACACAAAATAACCATGCATTAATATTCCTACCACTTGCCTCCCAGAAAATTAACAAACTATGCAAATACTAATTTCTATACACAACCGTGGGTGGAAAACAAAACACAATAGGTCCAAATTACCTGTAGTTATAGTTTTTCACAACAAAATACAAAGGAGGTCCAATTCTGAGATATTCTGAAACATTACTGAAATAACCCTGCAGAAAGATAAATATGCTATTTGAACACATGCACATAGACAAAAATTCAAAGAAACATGAAGTCTGAGTCAAACTTTAAACCTGAAGATATGAATCTCGAGGAAGAACAATCTCTTGCTCTAAACCAGGTTCAACTCTAGTGCTCAATGCCTTTGTAGTTCAGATATAGATAAAAATAGAGGGCGGAATAAGGAAAGCAATGCATTACAGAAGCACAAATGTATAGTTTAACTACTTTCAAAAACTGTAGAAACATATACAAATACTTACAATGCTAGCAAATGTAAATCCCACAAAAACTGCTATGACAACTATTTTTACACCCCATATACTCAGAATGGGAGCATGAACCTCCTGAAAGGTAAAATGAACAGGCAGCATAAGAAGCTAAGTGCTGATAAGAAAAAAAAGGATAAGAAGCTAAGTATAACTAATTGTCATTGGATTCAAAAGACGTGTAAAAGCACTACAAATGACTAAATAAACTCAAAATTTTGACAAAAGATTCAGTCTTCATTACTAGAAGATTACAAAAATGTTTAAAATGTTAAATTAACATATTAGTCCCTAAATTAACATGATCCCGCCATAACTGATTTTCAACAACACTGAATGTACTTCAACAAGAAAAAACAATGTCAGATATGCTTTCACAGGCATCACCAAACATTATTGTTGACAACGTCATAACTACCTTCATATATCGAGCCAATAAGCCAGGTTTTCTTTGTCCAATGCCTGAGAAATTATAAAAACGCAAACTTCAATGAAAGTGACTGAAACTTCCAATTTTGAAAAGTACGATAATGTTAATCCAAAGACATAGTTACCAAACAGGAAAGAGGAAAAGCTTACGATCAAAATGAAAAAATAAAATAAAAATATGCAGTGATAAACATATAAGTTTCATCTAAGATTAAAATGTAGTCATACCTATATCAGGGTCCGAATGTACTTTTATGCATGGAAAACAGTCAACCCTTTTATCTTCTGCCCGCAGAGAGTCAAGAACTATCAAAGCAACAAAAGCAGTAACTTGCAGGAGAAAGTCCAAAAGAACAGCCAATGCTGTGAATGAAAGTGAGAAGGAAAGCTAAGGATTAGCATTTGACACGAAACAAAAAACTGTAACAGCAGCAAAGGTATAAATTTCCAAGAGGATAAAAATTTACCAGCAAACATGGAAAACACACGGATTGCAGGCATGGAAATAAAACTACCAACTGCAAATGCTAAAACCTCCGAAACACTGGCCAGTGTTATTGATGGTCCAACTTCCACAAGTGCATTGCTTATTCGTTCATCTAAGGGCAACTCCAGTCGTTGTCTTTTTACAGCATGAACTAGTATACACATATTATCAACCCCAACCTAAGAAGATTCAAAAAGAAAAACAGGAAGTGAAGAATGGTAAAAAATATAAGTTGGTAAATTGTAATATGATATACGTATTTAACAGAACCAGTCATTGGGTAATATATTGTTCTGATAGTACACATATTCATTTCTATAAGAAGTTTAATGATCACAGAAATGCACTGTAGCCAATCAAATGACACATTGGAGTAGACAGGGAAGCAATCAATTAAAGAAACGTCCCAGTTTCATTGATGTTGTTCATCTGGCTAGAGCAAAAGAATCATATATTATAGGAAAAGATGCATGATTAATATCATTGTATTCTTAAAGATAATTCTTGGTAGCATTCTATATGGTTGTTTTGTCTCATTTTCCAAAACCAACAATGTGCACTTTACTTCACATTCTTTGGCTCTAAACATTAAGGAAGTCTCACTTTGTTGTCAACTTTTAACTTGATTCCTCGTTTTCTACTCATATTATATAAATGAGAAATTCCTTTCAACATCATGAAACTTGGGTAAACTCATCAAAATAGTGAAAGTTTACATCAATTAATCAAGGAAAATACTATATAGGCTTTTTGTTAATGAAAATCCGATGACACACCGAGTCATGTAAAACATCATATCCAGGTCAATCAAACAAACCTAATTATGAGTAAATAAACAATAACTTCAAGAACATAATAATAATCATCACCACCAACACAAATACCACAAACTAAAAAATAATTATAAATATATGTTTCATAAATAGCCATTATTTTATAACTTTGTAAGAAAAACAAAACTTACAGCTAGGACAAGAAAAGGGATAACTTCCATGATGATCAGAGTAGATTTTACACCAAGGACACTAAAAAATCCAACCGACCCAAGGACAGACAACATAACAAGAATGACTCCAGAAAGACCAAGTAGCACCTGTAATCCAAAATTATTCAATGGATATTAAAATCAGAAATGATTTCCATAAGTAAATACTAATGAAGGATTAGGGAGGAGGAAAGATACAGAAAAAAAAAATAAAGAAATTGAAGGGGAGGAAAGATGGCTTGATATTGTGGTTCAGACAGCACCTTTGAAGAAATATAGAAAAATGAAGGATGCAGTGTATCCCCTAGAGTAAGAGATATATAAGCAAACATCACAAGATAGCTAACCTGCAATAAAATAAGGTACAACATAAGAATTAAACAAATTACACCTACAAAAAGAACTTGTTCAGATAAATCCATAATCATGCCTCACGTAAGAGAAAAATTAAAGTACTAAGGACAAGCATGTGTCAACAATAGAAAGTATAATATTACCAATATAGTAATAGCGTCTGCAGTACTTTCTCTTTTCAACTCTTCTTCAACAGAGCTTTCAGATGAAAAAGCTAGAGTCAAATTTCTTGATTGTACCATTGGTAACAGTTCATCCTATCATAAAGAACACCATAGATGCAGGAAATCAGGAAAACTAGGATTAGTGGTAGAAATAGTAATGTCCTGACTCCATTATACATGACCATATAACATCACAAAGCACAAACAAACATTTAATGCACCTTTGTACTTTCCACAAAGGAAGACCTTGGACCCAGTTATGGGATGTGTAAACTAAACTATAAATGTGAACACTAATACTCATCAGGAATCATACTCGTATGAAGTATTTCCTAGGAATGGATGAAATTGCACCAACCTAAACCAGTTATTTCTGCTGAAGAAATTGGCAATCAAAGCTTTAAAATATACAGTTGACTGTTGACTAGCAAGACGTGATATTAAAATATACACGACACTAACCTTCACCAGCTGAATAAAGGTCTTCTCCCAAGCAATTGCCTTTCTTGTTCCATTACCTTCTTTATCAACGGCATTATTTACTGGATACGTTACAACGAATGCAGATGCCTGTCTTGAATAAATTACATTATGGTTACCATATGTTCAACAGAATCCCAGTCATTCACGACATAGAAGGAAAAAGAGAGTACCCCTGAATAATCATTTCCAGAGAATCCTCCTAATACAGTGCTTGGATCAAGAGGAGCTTTAAATGCACTCATACATAGGTCTGCTGAGGAATAATGCTGAACGAACACAACATTAGAAAATAATAAGGTCATTTTTAAATTATATCATTGACTCCTTTAAAATAAGGAAGTGCATTTTAGATAATAGAGCATTTATAATTATTGTTTAGAAAATCTAGGATTGAGATTTATAATTTTGAAGTCTGCGATATCATAATTTCAACAATTAATATTCTAATCAATGGTATAAAGGATAAAGGTTCTAGATTGCAAGAACGAAAATATACCACTTATTATTCATATCAGACAAAAAAAAGGTCTTTTTCCCCTGATTATTAGTCTTTAAAACTTTCAGAGAGAGATCTGATGCAATATGTAGTGTAAAATGAAGTACAAGTTATCCAATCATGACCATCCACTCCCCCCAAATTCCAGCGAAAAAAAATCAATAACATTCAAAAGGATTTTAAATGACATCCACATCAACGAGATTACCAACCACTGACTTGCGTGATATTAAAATTAAAATTTAGCAGAATGCACAGAGAAGGTATTCCCAGTAGTTGTCATGGTTCTACTTCTATAATTGCTCTATGCAAGAAATTAAAGAATATTTAAATTGCTGAATATGTAAAACAACAGTAGAATATCTAAAACTACAATCAACTTGAAGATGTAAAGTTAAAATTTGGTACCTCGAAACAGTAATTGAGATGGTCAACTCCCCCGTAATTGTCTAAATTTTTGGGATCCATTTTGAAGTACTGTTAATCAGGAGGGGAAAAATTGCTATTCATAATTTTTAAAATGCAAATCATTACAACAAATATGATGAAACATTATAGTTTTGTGGCTGCAAATCAATAACTATACCTGCAGGACACTTTGAGTAGCACAATCTTTGTCTAGTGGCTTCATACATATGTCTTGCAGAGATACCATCGAGCCAGAATAATTAGCACGAATAGCATCAACCTGAAAGCAAAGCCCTCAATGCAACATAATAATCAAAATATTTCAGTAGTACTACAAGATGTAACACATACCTTTTTCTGTATTTCAAACAAAAATTTAATGTTGTCATCTGACACAATTCTTGGTGATGTACTATTTACGTGATCTGGAATTGTTGCCAGTATGAGCTGTAAAAGAAAAGTGGCTGTCTTCATTAAGATAAATTAGCAAAAGTCTAGCCTGAATATTATCTCAAATTGCCTAGTGTTGCAAAATGCAGACTGGTGTTGACTTATTATTGGGAAGACAAAATTGATATCAACATTATAAAAGGAAAAATGATAAACCTCTTAAGAGCGGATTACAATTATACTATTATACAGTTTCATCACCTCCTGCCCTTTTTGATAAAAAAATGCATGTAGGGTAAACCTTTAATAGAGAAAAAGGATTTTTTTCGTTCCTTACAACAAATTTGTCTTTCAGTACATGTTATTCACTGGAAATGCATGTAAGTTGAAAGCAAAATAAATAAGAAATACACATCCTTTTTTTTTCATGAGTGAAGCAAAGAAGTAACTGAATAAAATAAAATTAGCAAAACTTTCACAGGGTGGAGTTGTTGCATATTGTACTGGTAAACAAGCTTATCTTTTAGTACATGCCATCCTCTGAGAATGCATGTAAGGAATCTTAAAGCCAAATAAAATAGAAAGATACATCTTTTTTCCATAAGAGAAAAAAAGAAGTGACTATAAAATAAATAGCAAAACATTCACTGGGAGGAGTTGTTGCATGCTGTACTGATGAAGTAAAGGGGGATCAAAACAAGAACCTGTTCAATTCGGTAAAATGGAGCAAGATGACTGTCAAAAAACTGCTTCTCTTGCGCTGCTTTGCTTCCAGGTCCTACCCAGAGCTAAGAAGTGTAGGAAGTTATTTTTCCAAATCCAAGTAATTTAGAGAAATATATAGTAAGGTAAAAAAATATTATTCGGATACCAAGTAGCCTTGACAGTAAACCATAACACATGATAGCAGTATGTTAAAGCCACTTCTTCCCAGCCTATATATATATTTGCTTATTACATTAAACTTCCAAATTTTAATTGTTCATTTTTCATCTTTATGCTCTAGCAAAACAAATCTTCAATGACACCCTCCCCCCGATTTCCATTTGAATTAAAAATTACAATCAGTCATTAGATTTCTTGATACTCTTATTAGAAAAAATTTCAACCAAAAATTTTCCCCTATTATACAATAGTGGAAACTCAAGTAATGGAGCCAAAAAGAAAAAAAGACCAGCAAAAGAGTTTGCTACATACAAAAGGAGCACTGAAAATCAGAAAATAACAAAACAGTACATTTTTTAACCACAGACAGCTAGTTGCTTAAAAACTTCAGAAGTGAGGAGAAAAAAATTCATTGACTAAATATGGAAATTAATTGCACTTGTATCATTTAACAAAATCTAACAGAAAAAGCTTGTAGAGAAAGATAACAAAATGAGACGGCATTTTAAACAAAAAGAGTAGCAACTATGTGATATTTACCTTCTCAGGTCGTGTCTCAACCTTGAACTGAATTAGACCAACACAGAGGAGAAGAATAATAGCGACAGATGAAGCCAACATCACAATCGGATGTCTAGCTACATACGATCCATATTTCCTATTTGCAAAAGTGAGGTCAGATGACAATCTACTTCAGATGATATATGTTGAAGCATAGGCAGTAACCTGTAAAAATTTGACATATATCCCTGCACTGCAGAGAGCCGGACTTCATTTCTGTTTTCTCGGGCATCTTCCATCATCTTATAATCAAGATCAGTTAAAACAAAGTCAGAATTGGAGAAACATGCATAAGGAAAAGAAACAAAACTTTTCCTTTTAAGTTGAAAAAAGAAAGGAAAGACAAACATGCTAAGATTAAAAAGTAGCATACTAACATGAATCTGCATTGGGAGGTTCTCATCCTTCTCCCTGTTACGAGTATACAGTGCACCGTCACTAATGACATTAGACACTGATTTAGTTCTGTATGTAGGTTTCCTTTCTCTTATCCGATGATACAGTCCCCAACCCAAGAACACACAAATCAGTATAATGTACAAGACTGCCAAAATAAAGTCAACACATTTCACCTACAAATGCCAAAGGTAAAACCACGGTAGTCAGCAGCCTCCACAAACCCCAATTTATTCATCATTATGAACAGCAAGCAAATACATCTGTAAATACCACAATCATTATAATATGCTAGCTTACCACTAAAGTCCCAACTTTCACGGAGCATGAATCCTTCTTACTGGTGGTAGTTGAAGATGAAACGGAGCATACTGAAGATGAAGGGCAGTCACCACAAGAACAGCCAAGAGAAATATCTCCACACGAATAAGTTGAAACATTCATAGGTTTCATGCCAGATGACTCAATTGCATTTGACCTGAATGTAATTGCATATGGTGAACCAAGACCATGAGGGGCTGCTTTTCTACCAATAAAAGCAAACCAATCTGGCAAAAGTATTCTCAGTATAAGCATCAAACTTTCAAGCAATGAACTAAAAAATAACTTTACACAACTAATTCCATGTCAAAAGGAAGATTTACGTTTGCTATGCTGCTAGTATCACATATCAGTCAAATTACCGTAATGATAGTCATACAAGTTTGTTTTTGCATAGACAGGGCTATAAGAGAATATCAAATTATGTTTAAGAGGAAAATCCTGCAAAAACCTCGAAGAAAATAAAATATAACAAATAACAAAAGCAAATGCACTCTACTACAAGTAAGATGCAAAGTTTGTTTCCACCATTGCATGTATGCTAGAGATACAAAAGAAGACAAAAAATCACAAACCAATAACCCTAATGCATCTATGCATGTCACTTTAGGAGAGGTCCTGCACATGTATACAAAAAGCATTATACAAGTCAATTTCAGTGACAGGCTTGATCATCCAAAGTTCAGAAGAACTATCCCCTCCTTCCCATTTGTTGCCATGCTTTAGAATTTCAAAGTTAAATTAATTTATTTTTCTCAACTTTACCCTTACATAAAAACGCTCTGAATTATTTTAAATTTATTTGTTTATGTTTATAAGCAAGTGGAATGCATAGAGAACACCATAATTATTTACACCACTATGGAAAAAAAAATAGTGAGAAACATGAATTGGACAATTTGGTGGGAAATACTATAGTAAACAAAATGGTGGCAGGTAGTAGAAATTTTAGAGTATTAATTCATTTTTACTTAAGACACATGTTATGAAATAAGGGTTTTTAGTTGAAATTTACATGTACTAAGTATATCTTAATCCAAGTGCAACAACCTTAAACATGAAAAGAAATGGGAAGAGGGGAGTAATATATTTCTACGTTTCTACAATTCAACAATGTGGTCTGAAATCATAGACATGACATGAGTAAAGAGAAACAATACTTAGTTAGACTTAAAAGTACAATACCTTTAAAATTCTGAGCACCAGCACCAATGAACTGTAGAGCTCGAGAATTCATAGTGCCAAACTTTACCTCTTTGCATGATTCATATAACCCTTCACCATAAGCATCAGCTATTAAATAATCAATCCCACCCACTGTCAAATTACCATCAACCTGTAAGTTATAATAGTTGGAGTCTATTAGTAACATTGGCATGGTAAAGGAAACACGGTAGCAAGCTATGATTTGCATCCAAGATAATGACAATAGTAATATACAAGAACAACAACATGAAATAGGCTTTTTTTTTTATAAATTTCTTTTGGTAAAAAGATTGATAAATAACAAAACTGAACATACAAAAGTACAACACTTGGAATGTGTACAATCTTACATTGTCAACTGAGGTCACATTGATGAATAAACTCTGGTTCGGAGAACACGTAAGCTCACAAAACAGATTCAAAAAGTTTCTTAAGCATGCTGGACAACCTACAAGAAAAGGAATGGCCTGCCATAATGTACAATGTGTTAAAGGCGTGTTGCACAGCATTTCAAAATTTTGTGGCAATATTAACTAGAAAGATAAAGACATGGTATAAGGCAGACTATGACTAGTCCAAACATTAGTTTCCATAATTCCATAAAAATCTTTGAAAACAGAGAGGCGGAAAGATAAAAGATAGAAGATTGACCTGTTGGACCTGTGTCTTTAATGTGTCAAACTGAGCTTCTGTACAACAAACGTTCCCCGTAATAGTTGGACACAAACTTTGGATCTTCGATGAGAACAAATCATCTGGCTGGGAAAAGAGACAGAGATAAAGGGTTGACCAGATCATGACAAAATTAAATCTTTAAAAGTTCAAACCAGATGATGTGATGCAACTTTACCTTTATGTAATAAAAGAAATCAAAAAGTGCAATATCAAATATCATATCACAGACTAAAAATCTAAATGCAAAAAAAAAAATCAAGAAAATAAATCTTTTGGAGAAAAAAATATAGGACAGATGGATGAACATTACTCAGAAATACCTTAACAGCCGGGGAACCAAATGGACAATTCACTACTTTACCGTCACTGCGTGTTCCACAAATGTCATACATTGCACAGTAATCCTGGGAATGCTTTTCCCTGTATAAGAACAAATGGAAATGAAGTTTTCGCCGCTTTCAGATAGAAAAACACGGGCAGTCAATTCCTGTCTTGTAACTACGTTCATCTAATGTATTGTAGAATTACAGAAAATTACGAAAAAGAGGATCTATGTACTGTAGATAGACAAACAAACAGGATTTTAAAATTGAAGCGACACAGTCAAGACACAGTCAAGAAACACTACCCCGCTGTGTTGGCATTGGAGGTCAAAAGAAGTCTTGTGGACAAGTTGTCGGCTTCAACCGAAGATGAAATTGAAACGAACTGCAAAACACGATCCACAAAAGTTAGCTATCCGACCAAACCAGGTAACCAGTTCTCTTACTTCCAAATCAACTTCAAGCCAGTAAAGCAGCGAACACAGTCTGAGCCGCGTGATAAAAAAGACCATGCCGTAATCAACAATCAACAAAGAACCGTTCTCTTCTTACTCACAGCGTTCGCTTCTTACTCAAGAACATTTTCAAAATCTTGAAGCAAATTCTTGGTAAAGAATTCTTTCATCTTTATTTAAATTTTCTCATCAACGAGACAGAGTATAAAAAGAAATTCAAGAAACACAGACGCATAGACAAAACATGAATTGCATCCTCCGAATCTGGGAAATGATGACCAACTCGGCACATAATTGCAATTGAAGAAGGTCGGTAACGAATGAAGGAAGGAAAAATGCAAAAGGTGTGAGAGAGTGGGGAAAAAATTGCCTGTAACAGAACTAATAAGGTGAAGAATCCTCGGCGAAGGTCCATAACAACCAGTAGCCGCTGGCAACAGCACTTCTCGGTTGACAGAGATGAAAGAGTGAGTGAGCTTGAAACCTGAAACCGTTTGCGGTTGTGGCACACTGAGAGTCAAAAACCGCATTTATAAGATTACAGAGTGGCAACTCATGTGTGTGACCAAGACTCGGTGTTTCTCGCGCGTGATGCAGCCTACTCTGCTTATATATATCTAGGGTGTTAATGTTTGAATTACGGATTTTTTTCTCAACCCCCATCAACCTCGTCATTTAACATTGTCCTTTTGATTACTGTTACTAAAACAATTCAAAGGGAAATTGTACATTTATATATCTCGACTTTTCTAACCTATTCAACGTTTAATCAAAATTTAATTATTTTATTTTTTAAGTAGTTTTCTTAATTTATTTCATGATTTAAAATAAAAATAAAATTTTATTAGTGTTAAGTAAGTATAATAGAATAAAAAATAAAGTGTAAGTATATCATCACGTCAATTTTAAATGCGTCTATCTATGTTTTCATAGATTTAAATGGGTCTGTTAAAAAGATTGAATTTATCATATATTTCTGTTATTTAAAATATTACTTAAGTATTGTATCTAAATTTCATACATGCATGTATCTATTAGGAATTTATGATGTTTTTTGTTTATTTTTAAATTTGTTTTATCATTTGTGGTTGTAATGCATGTATAATGCATAAAATATTTGATACTCATTCTGTCCATTTTAGATAAGTTATTTAATGTCATTGTTGAGTATTGAATTTAATACATATTGGTAATTAATCCATCATAATTATTTTTATATGATATTCATTTTAAATATACAAATGTATTATATATTGTAAATATTGTAATTAAATAATAATGAAAATATGTTTACACCTTCTAAATATAAATGTGTGTACATACTATTTATTGTAATATATATTATTGCTATATATTAAATATAATATATAATAATAAAACAACTATATAGAGCTCAGGTTTGAATTGGTAAAATAAAATTCAATTTTTTTTTTTATTTTTTTTAAAATGTGAATTGAATTAAATTTAACTTACATAACGTATGGATTAAACTAGTTTGAACCGTGTTAATGATAATTTATTAATAACCATACTTTATTAGTACTTTTATTATTTTTTTAATAAATTTTTATTATAAATATATATATATATATATATTAATTTTTAGTTACTATCTTTTATAATAATATTTTAAAAATAAGTAAATATTTTGTTATTAATATCAAATAGAGTCAATTTACTTTTATTTATTATAATAAATATATAAAATATATGGTGAGTTTTCCCGTTCATACTCTCAATACCTTAATAAATTTATATATAAGAAACCGCTAGCATTTTTTAATAAATGTAAGAGTGTTAGTATTTATTAGCACTAATAAATAACAGTTGTATGTAACAGTTTTTTTACAAAGATTAAAATCAGAAATAAAAGTTATTTAATATTTTTACACGAAAATAACTTATATGTGGAAGAAACCCTGTCACTTTTCCCTATAACGATCAAGTATATAAACCGCGATATGTAAAAGGATCTTAGTAATTAAAATAAGTAGTGCTTGAAAAAGTTAACATGATTTTTGCATAAGATTAAACGTTGATTATTAATTTACAAGTATGACTATGTTAAACATTTTTGCAACATTTTACTGTCTCACTAAATTTTTTGTTGGTTATTGCTATTATATTAGAAAATGGAAATGCAAATCAGGAAATAATCCCCATATGTGTCATTAATCGGTGTCTTTTTATCGATGTAATGTTATGTTTGTTTGACTTATAAAAAAACATAGCATATGTAATTTTGTTTGCTTGACTTATTATTTGACTTATTATCGATCCAACGGTATGAGTTACCTTCTTGATATAAATATTTGATATAAATATTGTAATTTAAAAATAATGAAAAAAGCTATTAATAATTAAATCAAGGACTTATGAGGGGTGACATTCAAATATATGAAGACATGTGTCCTTTTCAATGAATAATTTCAACTTTAAAATGAATTTTTTTCCTTTTTTTTAGAATATGTAATGTAACTGTTTATACAAGTTTAGATTAAACATCTTAAAATAAACAAATAATAATAAATATGTAGCATCAAAGGTTATAAAAAATTATTAAAAATTCTCCATTTGTTTAAAAGAAATATTTTGTTCAGAAAACGAAATTTCTTGATCTATAAAATATGGAAAAAAAATTCTTCGTCATCTTGAATACAACCGATGCTAGGTTATGGTTTTGATCAAATGTTTCACCAGGACATTTGTTTCATTCAAATAGACAACGAGAATTTCTAAAATCTTGTAATTTTCATGATAAAAAAATAAAAATTAGAGTAGCTTATAAAAACTTCCCATTAGAGCCAAACTTGCCAAAATTTGAATATGCATTGTTTAAAAATAATGTGGCACGAATAATTTCATTAAAACTTTGGAATTTGAAATTCTAATATTGGATTTTTGTCACATGTGAAAAAAAAAATTGTCACCTTTTTTCTATGTTTGTTGTCCAAAATTGAAATATTATTATAATCGAGGAAAATGTTTTTATGTTGGTTGCTTTAGGCTATGATCAATTGATGTAATATTTTGTTCGTACAGCATATGGTTAGTCTTCTTTGGTGTGCATTTGTGTTGAGTTTTAATTTTATTGATAAATTGAATACATAAATGATTATGAGGAGATTTTCCATAAAGGAATTAGACCTTTTCAATTTAAAATAAATAAATAAATAAAATGTTTGAAGGTGTATGAACTAAATTATTTTAGTCTATAAAGAAAAACTTTAAAAGTTATGATTTAGTCCCTAAAAACAAATATTTTGAATTGTTCAAAATAATAGATGTTAAATTATTTTAGTCTATATAAGTAAATATCTTAAATAATTTAAAACTATAGGAACTAAATTATAGAAAACAAACTACATATTTGACTCTAAAACTTAATTATAAAAAGTAAAAATTAAGTAATAATTTTGCACATATTAAAACTATTAAAGGGTCATGTAAACCAATGTTTTAGGGTCACTAGTTTAAAATAATTAATAAATATTGAATTTTATAAAAAAATATGTTTAATTGTGATATTAATTCAATTCTAACTTCAATAATTATATATTTAAAATAATTAAATATAGTAAAACTTAACGTCATTGGATGTAATGTTTCTCTGCTATTAATATTGATAAGTGAAATTTTATAGTTAACTTTTTTATTCATCCTCAGTTTATCTTTTTATTTTATTTGTAAGTATGTAGTAAAATCATGACATTTTAGATTTAATAAAAATAAATGTTATAGAAATATTTTTCCAAATATACTTTTACTAGTGAGATAATCAAAATAACCTCTAAAAGTAAAATAAATTAAAAAAAAATAAAAAATGTGAAATAATGATGACCTGTAATGAGAAATTTTTATATTATTAAATATAAAATTAATTTATAAAATAAAATTATTTAATTATTTTTGCGTCATTTTCAATTACTGTATAGAGTTCTAAATTTAATTTGAATCTTATTATATTATATTTTTTAAACTAAAATATTGTTATAATATTCATATTTTTAATGTAATTTTATTTAAATATGTTACGTTAAAATTATTTTGTTAAAATTATTTTATTGCTTAAATATTATATAACATATTTTATACAAATAAAAAAATTATTAATTACATTTATATAATATTTTTATATATTTTTATCCTCTAAACAAATTAAAATATATTAATATTTATTGATCATAATTTATTTAATTTTTATAAACTTTATGTTTATTAGTTATATCTAAATCGGTCTTTTTAGGATATTGATTAGTATTTTTCCTTATTGAAAATACTTTAATTCATAATTCATGATATTACATCGTCTTAATTAAATTATAGATGAAATGATAATTATTTTATTGTTTTTAGGGGTAATTAATTAATATTTTGTATTTATTTCAATAATTTTGTTTTTATTTGATTTGTGTTATATATATTGAACGTACATTAATATATTTATTTGAGATTTATTACAAAATAGTTAAATATTAATAATTATTTGTACAGTTTTAATATCAAATCTGATAGAATTTTAGTTTGTGAGAAATTTAAGTGTGAAAACAAAAGTGTTATTTTGAATTACATGGACATAAAGACAAATACTCAGAATCCCATTATCTTTAAGGGTTGATTATTGGATGTGATGTTAATATATATATATATATATATATATATATATATATATATATATATATATATATATATATATATATATTTAAAGACGTCTACAAAATCCAAGTAAGACAGAGACTATTTCTGATTTGATATGTTTACTCAATTTTTTTTTGTTTACTTTTAAGATCAATTCAAAATAATATTTAAATTTTAAAGTTGCTGTTATAGATTAAATTAAAAAAAATAATATTGTATCAGTTAAATTAGTTAAAAGTATATAAAGTAAGTTTATAAATTCTTTCACTTTTTTTAAACATGAAAAATCGATATTATCATGTGTGCATTTATAGCTATTAAATTTGAACTAAAAGCATTTAATACGAGGAAATGCATAACAACCTATTTATGTGTAAGATTGTGTGTCGATAAATATAATGTTAGCAACATTTATGAGAAAATGAAAGAAAAATACACATCACAAAATGCAATATATATATATATATATATATATATATATATATATATATTGATAAATAAAACATTAATAAAATTATAAATAGTATCACATAACATTTAAATAGCTGATAATTATATTAATATTTAAAGTGATAGCTTTATTGCATTAATTTATAAAATTAAAAAATTAGTTGAATTATTGAGATGTCAACTAAATTTTTACTATAATTTCAATATGTCAATATATGTCAATTCTATTCATTACTTTAGCCATACATGGTTTGGTGAATGTCGATTTATACTTAAGGATTCCTTTTAGTAAAGAGACTAATGTTACAATATCCCACAAATTTACTCACTTAATTTTATTAGAATGAAATTAATTATTATTATTATTATTATTATTTATTTGATTCTGAATATAGTGTATTTAAAATTTGTGTTAGAAAGAAGTGTACAACGTTGTATATATCAATGTCATCGATTGGAGGAAAAATAAATTGATATGCTTTAATATAAGTTTGGAGGACTCTCATAATGAAGCATAGGGTTGAAATGTAACATCCAATTAAAAGTACTCTAATTAATTGATATGGTATAATTAATTAGCATTAGTAGAATTAAATAGAAAGGATTGGTGTGTTGTATAATCAATGTTGTTGATTGTTGGAACTTGTGAAGTGTGGTAGGTGAATGAAAAAGACTCGTCTTGAACTGGTGCCCAACACTAAAACGTTACCAAATAGCACAAAAACAATTTTCCCTGTATTAATCGCATAAGACAAAGGTTTTAAAATTTCCCTTTTACAGTGCATTAGTAAATTGCACACAACATGTGTTTTTTTAGAAGTGAGAGAGAACTCTTTTATTTTATTTTAAAGTGGTATATTAACAAAAACTATATGAAAATTGAGAAAATCAAAATTAAATATTTTAAATAGAATAATTGTACTTATTTTATCTGCATATACCGGTGAATGTTTTCTGATTCTATAAGTTTATTTTTTATTTTTTAAATAATATCATTAAGATACAGTCCATCATTAAATACTAGGGATGACAATGCGAGTTAGTTCAGTTCGTTTAAGTCCGATCTGCATTTGGTCCGTCCCGCATTTTCAATGCGACCTGAAAATTCTAGTTTGTTCCACATAAGTGCGGGTTCCGCGGACCTGTCTTCTTATTTATTTTTTATTTTTTTAAATTATTATGATGACAAAGTTTTCAATATTCAACAAATTGGGAAACTTTAACAAGTTCACAAGATTAAGCAAAGACTTTGGGAGGATAGATGATAAATTAATAAATTAACATTTTCATCATATTTATATTTCTATTTTGACATACACGATGTATTATTCAAATTTTAGCACATTTAAAAATACATGATACTTGTTTTTTCCAGTTATATAATAATTTGGAATGTCCATACACTAGTCCATAAGGAAGACAACTTATATACATAAGTGCAATTTTTTTTTGCGGGTCAGTGGATGATCCGCTGGCTGCACGAGCTGTGAATTTTTGCGGACTCGCAAATTCAATGTCTTGGTCCATCCTGTATTTTTTTAGCAGGTCTATAAGCCGGTCCACCGAACCAAACCCATATTGTCACTCCGGTTAAATATAGTAATTTTTTTAAAATAAGAATTCACGTTATGAAATCTTTAAATAACCTCAATAAGATATAATTACTTTAAAACATATTAACATTTGTCTAATAGGTAAATTTAAAAGTTCAAATTTGAAAACAATAGGTAACATAACGGGCTAAAATTATACATAAATGATAAAATAAAAATATATAGGTTTACCATTGTATTTTAGTAATTATGTTAAAATTTACCTAGCTAACCATTGTATAGGTTTATGTAGGTTATAGATTCATATTAATCAATTTAGCCAATGATCAATCATCCAAGAAAAGTTAATTAACCTTTTTCAACTTATGTGCTTCTTTTCATTTAACGAACTCAAAACTTACTGGTGAGGTTATACTAACTAAATTTAAAACGTAAAAGTGATCAGAAACAAGTAAGTTTTTCTGCGTGTACGTATTGTTTTTTCTTTCTTTTACAGACGTATTCTTCTTTCTATTTAACAATAACAATTTTACTCTGAGAGGGTTGATTCTGAAATCATACAAATTGTGTGTATGATTAAGTTGCATACAGCATTAACAAAAATTATTTTGAAACTGATTAGCCCAGTACTCCACGCAAGAAACGTAGACTTTAACACATCAATTATTAATTTGCATAATTAAATATGATAGTGTGTTGGATCAATCGTAAATGACATAAATAATTAAATTATATACGGATATACATTTACACTCTAATTATAGTGCATTTGTTAAGTTTATTTAATATTTCAAACACATTTCATAATAGTATTTATCTTAACATTAAAACAAAAATGTGTCAAACAATATAAACAATTCAAATACAATCTTGAAATGCGTACGAAACATCAAATAAACTTAACAAAATTTAATTAAAAAAATTAAAATATTTCGAAAGATGAAAGACTAAATTGGTTTAAAGTTTTCAAATGAACTAATTTCAAAATTCACTGAAAATTAGGAATATTTTATATAATATATGCACACGCATGTATTACTGTTAATCAACATTAAACAAATAGATTAATTATTCAATTATAGATTAGATACACGATTTTTTATGAACCAAAAACATGTAACGAAATTTTGATATATTACCTCAACGGTTATAAATAGATCAAAAGAATTATAGATAGTGTAAGCAGCCAAAAGAAGAATTAGAGTTTAGAGAAAGGGAAGTTTAATGAAATCATAGTGTAGCATCATCATTGATTCGTATGGTTGAGGCTATGAACATCATCATTTGTGATTGACTTTTACTTTTGTATTGATGTATGTTTTTTTTTTTTAGCATTGATAGGGTCAATCGGTTGTATATTATATTATAGGTGAGAAAGGCATGGATGATGATGATGATGAATGAACTTTTATTTTCCTTATTGAAGAGAGGCAATGAAGTAATGTGTAAAGATGAACTAACCGTTACTTAAATTTCCCTCCAAAAAAAAAAAGATTTTGTGAAAGGAGAAGCACATGATGAGAATATTTTACTTGAGCTACCTAATCAGCGTGCTCACACTTCTTCCTTTCTTTCCGCTTTTGCAATCACACCTTCATTTTCTTCTGTCTCAACCCCATGCATCCAAAACCTTATAATTTCAAACTGCCTTAGATCCGACGCTTCTCGTATTCTCGTGGACCTTCGACTATTTAATCATTAATTTCGACCCTTAAGAACATTATATTTTTTTATTGAAAGTTTCATATCCATTAAAAATAAGACAATTTCACAGTATATAGGTGAGGTGCAAATCTCATCTTACAAATCAATTTTGTGGGATTGAATTAGGCTTAAAGTCCACTTCTATGATAGTATCAGAGTCAAGTTAGAGCCTATCCTATCACACTAAAGATATTGTTAATTTGGTGTGTATAAGTAATGGACGCAAACTTCATCTTATAAACTAATTTTATAGGATTAAATTAAACCTAAACTTTGTTCAGAATTCAAAAATAAGTCTAAGTCTGATATTAGTTATAAATTAAAAAATAAGATAACTCTTATAACTTTACTTACCTCTTATCAACTTTGTTTTTTGTTTGCACATGTATCGATCGGAATATAATAGAGTATATTAGTTTGCTATTTGATGTAAAATGTATTTATTACAGTTATCCTGTATTAAATGTGGGAAATGAAAGGGAATTGGGTTGGTGAAAGGGAATGGGTGGATAGAAGAAGATAGAAGAAAGAAGAAGATGATGATGAGATTGTAAAATATTGAAAGGTGTGGTAAAAGAAGGAGGAGAGAGTTGAATGATTGATTGGTGGTGTAGTTAACAGTTGGGGGGGGGTAAGTGAGTGGGAATAATGATGGTGAGTGTGAAGGTGGGCCCAAAGGCAATAAGTGTATGATTTGGCATTGCGCGGGCAGTGATAATGGGGTGATTTGGGTTTGGAGGACCCATTAGCCGTCATAATTGGTTCTTATTCTCTCAACTCAAACAAAAACTACACGCCTTGATCATGCAAATCGCCACACGCTGCTTCACAAAAGCAGATTCTGCGCTGAAACTCCTCAAAAAGAGGTCGAAATGCCAGTTAGATTTGTACCTTGCTTTAGTAGCAACATCACACACTTCATTTCAATATGCTCTCACTCACATATCTTTTTCAACATCTTAACATTACTTACTTCATCCAATTGTTTAATCATATGCATATATTTTGAGGATTAAATATTATTATAGTAGTTGAAATATGTCTTTTTTATAAATTTTAATAATAAATCAATACGGTTTTTTTAATCCAGATTTAACTATCTTTGACTTGTTAGGTGTTAAATAATATTTTATACCAATATTTTATATGTTATGTTAAAACTTGATTTGATACTTAAAAAAATTAATATAATTAGAATAATAAAACTATACATATTTATTTTTTAGAGTAAAAGTATAAAAATTTGTTATGAAGACGAATTTCAATTTTGAATCTAAATTCAGTACTCCAAACATATTTAATTCATTAAACAAACTATCTAAATAGGTCATGTTTTAAAATAAAGTAAGTTATTTCTGTTTTTTTTTTTTCTCAAAAAATATTCGTTATTTAATTTAACTATCCTTTTGCTTCCCTAGTCTCTTCACGTTTGGAAGGAAAAATTGAATGACAAAAAAGTAAGTTGACAAGGAGATTTGTAAAAGATGCATAAATGAAAAATTAGATTGGGTGTAAGAATCAGGTTTAAAAGAAATGGTTTTACGATGACACGTAAATAATATTTCTAATCATTTCATTATTTTTTTAAATGATTTTTTAAAAGTTTTTCCACATAAATAATTTTTAAAAAAATTTTTAAGTAAGCTTTTGAAGTAGTTTATAATTTCTTTTACCAAATTCTAACTGCTAGTAGGTAAATTAAATATAGATTATTTTTAAAGTTGTTTTTCTTACTCATGTTTGAGTTGTTCTAATATATATATATATATATATA
>Ga0214545_1002902_pt1 | contig 32953 bp, 23 predicted proteins | sample CNSS4metaG_FD_160064 | JGI IMG/M metagenome (GOLD analysis project Ga0214545, IMG submission 160064) | Root nodule microbial communities from cowpea collected in UCLA plant growth center, Los Angeles, California, USA - CNSS4 | ecosystem: Host-associated > Plants > Roots > Nodule | place: USA...
TAATAATAATAATAATAATAATAATAATAACTAGTAATAATAATATATCAATAATAATAAAAATAGTAAAACAAATAATAATTATAATAATAATAACTAGTAATAATAATATATAATTAATAATAATAAAAATAAAAATAATAATAATAATAATAATAGTAAAATAATAATAATAATAAATTAAATAATATTAATAATAATAGTAAATAAAATAATAATAATAATAATAATAGTAATAATAATAAAAATAATAAGAATAATAACTAATAATAATATATAAATAATAATAATAATAATAGTAATTATAATAATAATTAGTATTATTATAATAATAGTAAAAATAATAATAAAAATAATAATAATAGTAGTATCAGCTTTATGCATCTGTTTTCTGTTGGTTGTATTCCCTTCAATTATTAATGAAATGAAATGCAATGCTTCTTATCTTTATGCATCTGTTCTGTTGAATGAATCCAAGGGAGAAAAAAATTGGAAAAATTAGAAAATGGATAATTGATCACATTAAACAAAGCATTAAAATTGGAATCAGTAATCAAATCTGAATTTGAACTCATATTATTGATAGGGGGAGCATGATCACAGTTGTATAGTTGCTAGATTGTGTGTATTGCTGCTGTAAATGTTTTTCAGGCTCACAAGCTTCAAGCTAAGGTATCACTTCATCAATTGGTATCCAACAAATAGAGGTTGGCTTCATCAAATCAGGGGGAGATTGTTGACATGAGAAGCCAAGGTGGTTTGCTTCTTGAAGATTTGATGAAGATTAAATGAAGCTCTTTTGAACTATCTTGAAGCCATTACCATTGGAATGAAGCCTACATTGATGAAAGAAAGGAGATTTGATGATATCCATGATGATCAAGGCTGAAACGTGTGCTCCCCATGTTGTTACATCATTAAGAAAGTGTATTTGTAGTTTGTAATTCATGTTGTAGACCTTATAGCATTAATTAGATGTAGTTTGGTCTTTATTGTGTTTTTAATCTGTTGAATGGTTTTTCAACAGGTTAAAATGTCTCTTTTAATCTATTGAATGACTTTTTAACAGGTTAAAAGGTTGGTTGCAGTATTCTTAAACTGCAACAAATTCAATCAATTGATTTAGTTTTTGATCGACTGATTTCACATAAGTCAATTGAAATCAACCTATTGAATTTTGTAACAGTTTGACTATAAAAGCAGTGATTTTCGAAAGAGAGGTTTGTTGATCATTTTAGAGCACGATTTTGTTCTGGAAACTTGTGGAAACTCTCTCCTTCGTGATCATAGGTGTTGCAGCTATTGAAGGTTGATCTTGGATCAATTCTTGGAGCTTTTGGCTTGGTTTGAGGCTTGGAGAAAGTGGTTCTTGGTAGGCTAGGTTGTCCTACCACTGAGGTTTGATCTTTCTCAAGCTTTGTGTGTGTGCCTAGTGGTTTTCCAGGTCTGCAAGAGGGTTCTTGCTGTGCTGGTGTGATTCTTGTGTGATTCAAGAGTCTTTTGTGGTGTTTTTGCATATTTTGGAAGTGTAAGAGTGGATACTCTGTAAAACTTTTGAAATAGTGCAAAGTCAAGCTAAGGTTGCTTGGACAAACTAGATGTAGCTCAGGTTTGAGTGAACCAGTATAAAATCTCGTGGTGTCCTCTCTTCTCTAACCTTTCTCTCTTGCATTTTCATTTTACAGTTTCAAGAATCTATGCTTTAATCATATTTTTCATGTTCTTGCATGTTTTCATAGCATCGGCAGCATTGAGCATGTTTGTATAATCATTTAGAACTGGTCTTGATCATTCTTGAGCATTGTTTCTGGTTTAAAATTCAAATTCGCATTTCTGCATTTTTTCCAGTATTTTAGTCGACTGTTTTTTAGTTTCAATCGATTGATTATACCAGAACAGAATTTTTTTAGTAAAATCAATCTGTTAACTCTGTTTTTGATCGACTAAAAGTGTACAATTCAGTATTGTTTGCATCCTAACTTGGTGATCTATTTGATTCAATTAAAGGTGGTTTTTAGCTTGTAAAGATAGCCTAAATTTTTAACTAGCCAATTCACCCCCCCCCCCCCCTCTTCTTGGCTTTTTAACCATTTCAAAACTAACAAATCAGTCACTCAAATAGATAAGCAAGATAAGTACAAAGAGTTGTTGATCTCTCCCCATGCCTCTCTCAACCTCTCTCTATATTTTCTATAAGTTTACAAGGAGAAATATTCCTTATGCAACTCAACGTCATTATTGGGCTCAGCCAAAATATTTAAAATAGATGTCCTTCTTTCCTAGCTCATCAATAATGATTATGGCTTAGCCTCAAGTCTACTATTTTCTTCTATTTTCTCTGCAAAACAACATAATATTATCAAAACTTACCACTTTGTCTTCTTCATGATATATTCTACATAATTAGGTTAAAAAGGGTTGTTTTATCTCTAGATGTATTCATTAATTACATGATAAGTTAAAAAGGGTTGTTTTATCTCTTGTCAAAACAAATTTTCCCCTAGAATTTAATATAGAGGCAACATTTGGTATGAATTTGTGGACACAACAATTTAAAGATGTGAATGCTTGTATATGAACTACGGTGGGGAAAAACCAACTTCTTAACTAAAATAGTCTGACCTAGATGCTCAAAAAATGCTAAGATGCAATGAATGAAAAAATAAGATGAGTGTATGAATGAAATGGATGTAACTAATGATGTTATTGACTCAAAAGAGGATCTATAAAATGAACTAAGTATTAGGGACTTCTAATGCATGATTCCACAACTAAAGGGAACTAAATTGAGTGCTAAAAGATGATTTAAACCAGTAAAATCATAATTCACAACAAAGCATAGCATGTTAACGTGTAGGCACATGGGATAGTCAAAATTCACCATAGAATGATAGAACGGATTGAGAGATTATGCAAAACACTTGGATTTAACTTCAATTAGATATAGGAACTGGAATGAATCTATTTGATGCACCACACACAAAGATCCCAAAATAATAACCCTAATTGCATGAACACTGATGTAGATGAACTCATATTCGACTTTTGTTTTTATTTTATGATGTTTTAAAATGAATTACCCATGTAGAATGATTCAAAAAGACCTAGGGAATGATTAAGAAACTAAAGCAAACACAATCACAAACTAAGAACACAAATTCAGAAATTGCAAGACAAACATTAACGAAATTAACTACCTCGACCTCTAATTCACTAATTTTTGTTTGAAATGAAGAATTAAAGATGATACAAGTTGTGATTTACTTTTATAACCAAACAGAATCCACACAAACACTTAAGCATCAAGAATTACACAAAATCAATAATTAGGCACAAGGACTCTCGATTTTTTATTCTTCACAATTTTTCTTCCAATTGATCACGTTTATACTGAAACTGTGATATGTTGTGGTCTTTTAGACACACTAGATCATAGGCATGAATCCATAACCTAGACCTAGTAAGTTTAGGAAGAAATCTTGAGCAAATCATATAATTGAAGAGTAATTCTAATGGATAAACATAGAACAATAAGAACACATGATGAATTGACTGGAAATCGAATACAAAACAATAATTGGATAAATCAAACGGTACAAAATGTAGTTATAAGAACAATAGAACATGATACCAAATGTACAACACAAGGCTTGGAGTTCTCGAGCCTTCCTCTCACCAAGGATCATGATCCTCAAGTGAAAAATGCAAAAACAAAAAAAAGCGTGAATGAACATAAGAGAAAAATGAAGAACTTGATCCAGTTTGTGGAAGTGAGTTGAGTGAATGTTGTAGGTTTAAAATGCCTTTCTTGGCCAAGAAGGGGGGTCGAATTGGCTGAGTACTTAAAAATGCTCAATTAAAATTTGTAAAAACACTTTCTATTTGAATTCAATTGACCAACAAATCAAATATTTATTATTGCAAGACCATACATTTCAGCCAATTGAAAAACAAAATTAACATATTAATTTGTTCATGCAGTATGATTCAACAAACTAAAATATAAAATGAACTAACTAATATTCAAAGAAATTCTATAGAAACACGGAAATCACCAAACTCACTCAAACAACATGTTTTATCAAACAAGACTGATTCCAATTGATATATCAGACTTAGTCATATCACCATATTACATAAATGAACATGTAAACCTTACAAAGATTGATTTAATGACTTTTCTTGAGATGTATAAGAAGAACTAGATAAGGGAGAGAGGATCACACAATTATTTTTATACTAGTTCACTCAATATCTAGGCTATATCTAGTTTATTAACTTGAGCCTGATACATTCTATATCAAAAGAATTACAAAATCCTTCAAAGACTTCACTTTTGAATCTTAGGAAAACACCAAGATTCTTGAATCCCACAAGAATCTTAACCTCTACACTACGAGATCTCACTTGTAGACTTGGAATCACACCAGGATACACCAAGATGCATAAGAACAACCCAACCTTGGTGTTGGCTCTCCCTACACAACCAAAACCCATTCTTCAAGCTTTAAAACCAAGCCAAATTTGCTCCAAGATACAAAGATTTTTCACTCACGAGAGAGAGTTTTCCAAATGTGTTTCACTACTTTCGCGCTTAGAAATCTCAAAAGTTACTCCACTCTCTAAAAAACTAGCTAATAGCCTTATCATAAGTGAATTCAACAGGTTGATTTGTCCGTACAATTTATTGATTTCACTTTACTTAAGTGAAATTAGTTGATTGAATAACAATTCAACAAATTCAATACATCCATACCAAAACTACATGAAGCAAGATCTTTTAACTTGTTAAAACCTTTTTCAACATATTGAAAAGGACAAACACAAGACAAAAAGATATTTATACATATTTCATACAATCTACGAATTAAGTCCAATCTTCAAGCTTTGTGATCTTCATATCAATTCCAAATTCAATATACCTTAAGCTTGACCATCAACGAATCACATCAATTCTCCATCAATTACACATGATCTCATGCACTAGCTTCATCAAATCCATGCATTAAGGTCACTTGCTAACAAATGTTGTGTATGTCCATGAAAGAATGAGCTTTTATCCTATATACAATGAATCTCCTCTCCTAACTACAGCTGATTAATTAACTCAATTCCTAACTAGAGAAGACTACCTAAAACTAATTAAACTAACTAAACCTAATCTAGACTATCACTTCTCTAAGCTTATCGTTGAAATCTGATCCAACTAGATGTGGTTAAGGGCACTCCAATGGTTACTTTGATCTTCAACATATCACAAGATATGCCTCTTAGAGCCTACAATGGTCTGGCCAATTATTTGAGCTTCAATTGTGAAAGTCAACTCAAAAGTCAACACTTCAGCATATGAAGGCTTCAAGTTCTTTAGATTTTGCTTCCATTGTCATTTATGATTTTTCTTCCTTGAATTAGCATTTTACCCATTGCAATTCATGTATCAACTTGTTCTAGAATCACCAACTGAAATTATTATACGGGTTTACTAAAAAGACTACTTAACTAAACTAATCTACTAAACTAATTGGCTAAACAAGGGTAAAAGCAGCTGCTCCATTATGTCATCTTCTAGCCCTTTTCCAGTGTTTCTTAGTCCCAGCAAGTGTATTTTGATGCTCCTTGAAGCTTCCCAAAATTGGCACAAAGATACGAGTTGATTTCCAAATGTCAACCTAAAATCAACAATTCATATTTTGGCCAAAAAGTTGTCACAACAACTTCAGCTGTTGATTTTTTTCAGTTCTTTGCTCTTAATCATCCCTCAAACCACTCCATTTAATTGCCTTGGTTTATTCCTTTCTACACCAAATCAAGTTACACAAGTTAGCTCTTCTAAACCAAATAAAAAAACACATAAACAAAGTTAGCAACTAGTTTATTTTTAACTAAAATCTGAAACAACTTGTACAACTAGATTCTAATTAGTCTAAACTATATTTATGTACTAACTATAACTCTAATTAAAGAAAATTAATACTTAAATAATTGTCATGTACTAAGCTAATGTTATACTACTAAAAAGAAATATAAAGAAAACTAGAACCTAGGCAGCTATCACTTACTAATTAAAACTAGAGTGCTAACCCTAAAATACAAAACTAAGCTACTGAAAACTAAAGACTGACTAAACATTTCTAAAAACATGTTAAAACTACTAATTTTAAAATAAAAGAAATGAGCAAAATAAGAGAATCTACTTATAAGCTAATTAATTAAAATCATTTCTAAAAAAAAAACATAATTAACTACTAAAAAAAATAACAAAATATGTACTTAAAAAAATAAAAAAAGAAACTAAATTGTGGAATATTGCAGGAGATGACTTTTCATGAATCAAAATTGGAAGTTGTATTTATGATGAATAGATATGAGATTTGTAAGACTCACTTTAATTGCTGCCCTAAATTTAAAGGGGTTGCCCCAATTTGTTGGGCCTAAGGGTGGCCCATAGGGTGTCACAAGGCCCCTAAAGCAGCCAAACACTCCCATTGTGCACTTACTTGCAAAAAACAAGTACCTTACTCCTTCCTTGTTCCCTCACAGAAGCTCTACTAGGGTTTGTCGTTGTTCCGTGTCAAGCAAGTCCAACCTCGTTCCCATACACGTGTGTCGATTTCCTACCGTACCTTCTTCATTTCCAGCTCTATCATCATGATTCTAACTAGGGTTCATCATGGTAACTCATTTTGAATTTGTTTCGTTGTTTTTCAGCTCGCAAATCCGCTTCGGGAACTGTTGTACTCATTTGCTTAAGTGTGAAAGTGTTATGCTACCTTTTTCTAGGTTAGGGAAGCTAAGGTTTTGAGTTTTAATGTAAATTGTTGTTTTTTTTTAACTCTATTTCATGCTTGTGGTGATTAAATGATGTTTAACATGATATAATTATGGATTGTGCATTGTTTTAGATGAATCTGTATGTTGGCTTGCGTGAACAATGGAGAAAATCTGATAATCTCGCCCAAGCGAAAGTATCAGAAAACCCTCCCAGGTGTTGTGCGAGCTGTCGCTCAAGCGACGAGCTCTAGTCTTGAGCGAGAAGCCATCTCACTCAAGCGAGGAGGTCTCACCTCAGTGAGAGAACGCGACAGCACCATTGTTCCACTTTTCGAGCTCTTGCCTAGGCGAAAGGAGCTCGCCTAAGCGAGAGAACCCTCTCGCTTGAGCGAGGCCTTTCAGCCTGAGCGAGAACTGGGCGAGGATGTGCTCTTGTTCTATTTTCTTCTCTATTCTTGGATGCTTGCCACATGTTTGGTTGGATTACTATGTTAAAGCATGAAATGAGTGATTTTGCATGTATTGAATGGTTTATGGGCTGGAATTGATGAGTTTGGCATGATCTTGGCATGTAAAATGAATGGGATGGTTGGTTACAAAGGTTGAAATGGAATTGGTATGTATAATGACCTTGTGTTGGTTGGAGAAACATGATTTTTTGTGTGGTTAGGCCATAATTCCATGAATCTCTAGGTAAGATCTCATGGTGGTGCCTCATTGGTCAATATGTAATTCCATGACCCCTATTAGTGGGAGCTCATGGTGGTGTCTCATGCTTAGGACGTAATTCCACAAAGTTAGTGGTGGTGCCTCATTATAAAATTTAGTAAGGATTCAAGTAAGGATTACATCTTGGCACTCTAAAGAGTCAATGAGTCTCACGTAGAGCATACTGACTCAAGTGGTGTGAGTAGTAGGAGGCCCTAGTCTTTGGCAGGATAATGGCCTTAGATGTTTGAAGGCTAACCTTGTGAGTGGTAGGGTGAAACCCATTGGCAATTGGCTTTGTAGAGTAGTAGAGGCCACCGCAAGTGCAAGCATCCAGTGAATCTGACTATGTATCCGGATAATCGTGTCTTGAGTCGTAGTGTTTTGGTTACGAGTCTTCACATGCTTGGTTGATGTACGTATCTTTGTATATAAAATTGTATGAAATAGCATGATAAATCGTCTTTCTACTCGAGCTTACCCTCTCTGCTTGTTTGTGTGATTTGTGTGTGGTTTTCTCTTTTTGCGATGATCATCAATTTATTGATGGGAGCAGATGCGAGAACTCTTCATCATCATTAGGGTGATAAAGATTTTGCTGCTTAGCTCGTCTCGGGTCGGATCCTCTTATTTTCGAGTTTTCCTTTTAGGGTTGTGGCCCATATTTTATCTACTCTTTGAGCATTTATTTAGAATAATGTCAAACTATTCTTCTGTCTTGTTATTGGCATCGTGGTGTGCCTTAGTATTTTATTTTTAGTACCTTGGATATATGTAAGGAGTGATTTTATACTCCGCAAATTTATTCTTTATATTATCTTATGTGATATTCCATTTAATTATTCTATTATTTAAATGGAATGTTACAAGATTTAAACATTGTGATTTACATATGTTTTTATTTTGTTAGACTTTTTTTTATATATAAATGTTTCTCTTGCCTTTTTTCAAAGATTATGAAGTATAATTGGTAAATATATATATATATATATATATATATATATATATATATATATATATATATATTTGAAACAGGTTTTCTGAAAATTTTAGAATAAGAGTTTAGAATTCAAATTTTCATAATAGAATTTTCATAATAGAGTTTTAAAATCACATGAATTATATTTCAGAATAGGTGTTTCAGAATAAGATTTTTGGAAAAAACTTCTTAAAAATGTCTGAAATGACTTTCGGAACTAGCTTTCGAGAACACTTTGATGAAATGTGTTTTGAAAAGACAATTTGGAACACATGAGATACGATATAGAAAACACTATTTAGATTGAGTTTTTTCAAGGTTAAATATGTTTTGGTCCCTTAACTTTCAGTGAATTTTGGAATTAGTCCATTTTGAAATTTTGGACCAATTTAGTCATTCATCTTTCGAAATACGTGAATTTAGTCCTTTTAATCAAATTTTGTTAAGTTTATTTGATATTTCATACGCAAGATTGTATTTGCGGTGTTTATACTGTTTGACACAATTTTGTTTTTAATATTAAGTCAAATACTATTATAAAACGTGCTTGAAATGTCAAATAAATTTAACAAAATTTGATTAAAAGGACTAAATCCACGCATTTCGAAAGATGAAAGACTAAATTAGTTCAAAATTTCGAAATGACTTAATTCCACGTATTTAACCCTTTTTTTATTTTGTATTTTTCCTTCCTTTTTTGTGTAATTTTCTCTCTCTTTTCTTCTTCCTCTATAGCGGCGGTGATGGTTAAAGTGTGATGATAGTAAGGTGTGGTGCAATGATAAAATGTGTTTGAATCTTTTCTTATTGTAGGGGTGCAGTTAGTAATTGTCGAGGTGAGTGGGTGCAGTTAGTAATTGTCGAGGTGAGTGCAGGAAGCAAATGTCTTTTACTAATTTGCAAGACCAATTAAATTGGCCCAAAAGTTTTGGTGAATTTATTTTGCAATTTCTTAAAAACTTATGACCTAAAAGAAGATAAATAACAAATAATTATATAATATTAATATTGTTTTTTATATTCTAGCTTAGATTTATTTTATTAAAGTATTAATGATGCATTAATTTATTTAATAACTGAATGTAATCAAACATTAAAAAAAAAAAACTAGTTATGCGAACTCTTGGAAGGAAATAAACTACTTTACGAGGAAATAAACTATTTTGGCAAGTGATATGAAAACAATTGAATTAAACTAATAATTAAATTTTTTACATCTAACCTAGATAAAATTAAGGGTGTTATAAACTCTATTTTTGGAGCCTTTAAATGGTATTTTTTTCGGAAAACTCTCGTATTTAGATATGACTCACTGAGATCAGGTAAATGGAAGGAAGAGAAACATAAAGGTTGTTACTTGTCTAAAATGAAATTCTATAGAAAAAGAAGAATCAAACTCTTTTCAAATAAACTTTCGAATTCCCATATATTCTCTCAAGATGTTATTAACCTATATCAAACAATGTATATTATAGAGAAGGTTATCATCTGTATTTTAAAATAGTCTCTCTCTTGTCCATTGGTCAATCCTCTTCAAGTTGTTTTTGAAATAAGAACTTTCTTTCCAAGAGAACATTGTAGAGTAAAAAAGATGAATAAGATTCAATTAAAGTTGCTTTTGAAATGAGAACTTTCTTTCCAAGAGAACATTGTAGAGTAAAAAAGATGAATAAGATTCAATTAAAGTTGCTTTTGAAATGAGAACTTTCTTTCCAAGAGAACATTGTAGAGTAAAAAAGATGAATAAGATTCAATGAAAGTTTAAATGTTTCACGCAAGGTTTTAAATGCACTAACATTTATTTAAGGGTTAAATATGTTTTTGATTTTCTAACTTTCAGTAAAAATTGAAATTAGTTCCTCTTAAAAAACTTTGAATAAATTTAGTCTTTTATTTTTATAAATGTGTCAATTTAGTCCTTTTAACCAAATTTGTTTAAATTTATTTGACGTTTCAAACCTATTTTTTAACTAACATTGAAGCGAACATGAATTGGACAAACATTCCTCCATTACACATTTAGATAGTGGTTATAGCTGAGTTTTATTTTATAACATTTTTATGGCATAGACACCAAACTTAGAAGTTAGTTTCAAGCTTTTTCTTTCGAACACCTTGTTATATGCAAATCCAAAATTGGTTTATTAATATGTTAAATAATACTCGCGTTGAAAGGCTCGAAAAAGTTTGTGAAATAATACTCTATGTAAAACTTGAAGAAGTTGACAAAAAAAAAAAAAACCCATATGGGTAGGTTTTAGAAACAAGTAAAAAAAATATATGTAGTCATATAAAATTTTGTGTTTCTTTTTTCCCCTAATTGCTTATTAAAACCTGACAACTAACATTGAATTATTTTCGATATTTATGAAAAAATAAAAGGTTTTTAAAATCATCTTCTCTTGAATATGTATTTATTCACGTATAGTAAAAATAGTTTAATTTGGTATATTTATCTTCTCTAAGAAAACAAATGCTAACAACGTTTCTACGTTGATTTAAAAAAAAATCTAAATATACAATTCGGTGGCTTTTATATATTGCAATTTTTTTTTTTTTACCTTTACAACTTTCATTCATGTTCTCTAATCTTCTTGTTGTTTTATCTCCTCTTAGTGGCCTGACTAGTAACTTTTATTGCATTAAATTTTGGATTATTCCTAATATTCTCCATATAAATCTCCATACAATCGAAACTTGAAGTCTACCACTAATAATTATAAGACCCACTTTTTTTTTCTGTCTTTAATGTTTAACGGCCTGACCTTATCTATTGGGCCTAAAGCCAACACATAGGGTACCCCAAGACCCCTTACAGCCACTTGTTTCCCTTCATTCTGCATTACTCGGCAAAACAACCCTTTTCTCACTTTCTCTTATCTCCAATAGAGCTCTGCTAGGGTTTGGTCCTCATTCTTCCTTTAAGCTTGGTGAAGTGGTGAACATTTCCCTCCATGTAAGTTAGGCTTCAACTTTCGTCTTTCTTTACCCAGTCTTTTGTTCTGGTTTAAAAATGGGTTCTTTCTAGAACCTCACCCTCGTGTTGGTGTGCCTCTCTTTTCAGTTCTCTAGTGTTCTTGGAGTTGTGGTGCCATTCTGCTAGTGCCTAAAACCCCTCACAGTAGCTTTTGCTAAGGAAAGGGAAGCTAGGGTTTCGTTGTTTTTAAGTTATAAATTGCATGCTTGGTCTATTTTACGTCCTGGATGCTTGATTCATATTGTTTATCGTGTGAAAATACATTGCCTGTGTTGTTGATGTGATTCGAATCTAGCTTCGCACGAGTGAGAGCTGGTGGGTTCTACTGAACTCGCCCAGACGAGTTAGGTGGTCACTCAAACGTAAAGCTCTCGCTTAAGCGAGGAGCTCTCGCTTGAGTGAGAACAGCTGAAACCCATCTCCCTTTCTGTTTCGAGGGCTCGCCTAAGCGAAGGACACTCTCTTGAGAGTAATCTCACCTAAGTTAGATAGGCTAGCTTGAGTGAGACCTCGATGTGCTCTCTATTTGCAATGTCGCCCAGGCGAGAGCTGGTAGCTTGAGTGAGGGTTCCTCTCGTCCGAGCGAGAGCTCTTTAGCCTGAGCTATATTGACAAAGTTGGTTGGATACTTGCATGTTTCTAATGACTGGATGGTTTGTTGCTTTATAAAGTTAAGTATGATGCCTTGTATATTCTATATGATGTAATGGGACTGGAATTGATGAGCATGGTATGAATAAGTGCATGAATCGTGATTGGTTGATTGGTTGGTTGGTTATTGGCATGAGATTATTATGCTTGATAAATCTATGGTTGGTTGGTGAGACATGTGTATGGTATAAGGTTGACGTAATTCCATGAAACTCTTGGTGAGACTTCATGGTGGTGTTGGATGTGATGGACGTAATTCCATGAACCTCTTGGTGAGATGTCATGGTGGTGTCGTATGATCACCAATTCCTTGGTGTGAGCAGATGTGGGAAGCCTTGGTGATCGCAGTAATGATGGAAATGTTACAGCGTAGTGGTGGTATGTGAATGTTAAGCTCACTGTTGAGCTCACTATTAAGCTCATGTTTGGAGGACTTGTGTAGTTTTGGAATCCCTTGCTTATGAACAAGTTCTTTTGGATAACTGTGAACTTTTCTTTTTGTTCTGGCATTGTGTAGTGCCTCTGTTTCCTTGTCGGTATATTTGGATGACTGTAAAATCCTTTATACTTTAAATCTCGTGCTCTTTGAATATTATATATTATGCGATGTTTTATTTAAATAGATTTATCTATTAAATAAGACGTTACAATAACTAATTCACATTTTAATTATTATTTACATGAAAAAATATTTATGTAGGCATTTTATTGATCTTAACATAAGCACAACTGTTGTCATCTATTTCTTTATGCATTTTTAAATATCTCGTTATTGTAAATTTTTAAATTCAATTAATTTGATTCATAAATGGTAAAATAAGATACTAAAAATGTTGAAATATAATAATTAATTAGTGAAACTAGTAGAAAAGTATAAATATGAGAATGTAGGTTACAATTTTTAAATTAGTAAAAATACTTAAATTACAAAGATGAAAAAAAAAATACAAGTTAAAGAAATATTATCAAATAAAATATAAATACTTTTTAGTAAAAATTGTAATCCAGATATGAAAGAACAATAAACCACGTATTACCAAATAAAATATAAATAATTTTTTAATAAAAAGTTTAATCCAATTTTGAAAATACAACGAAAAATAATTGTTTACTTTATTTTATGTTTTATTTTTTATTTTTGTAATTCCTTTTCTTGCAAAGACCTAGAAGATAACATTTCGGAAGTGATAGTGACTTAAAAATAGTATAATTTGATTATTTTAATATTAAAAGGTTTTAGTATAAATAGTTTTATTATAAACGAGTTTCATTATTTTAAAACACACCATCTCCAGAAACTACTTTTTTAGAGTTCTCTAACTTCTATCTAGGAGTTTTCATCCTCTATTCGTCTGAATGAAGTTTTGAGACCATACGAGTGATCCTCGGGGCAAGCTTTTTAGTGTGGACCAATCAGTTTCTCTATTCACGTAAGTTGAGTTTCGGCCCATTTTCATGGTCTTTGCTATTTACTATTGCATCTGAGTCTTCTTCCACTTGCATGTGTCTTTTTAGTCATCAATATGAGTCTTTGTTGATCAATGATCTAACGATATATCCTGATCATTCTTTTGATGTTTCTATATACATAGAGCATCCTGCAAGTTGAGAGGAATTTTGTTGGTTAAAGTCTTATGAGTTGCTTGCTTAGGTAAGGCAAACTAGTCTTTATCTATGTGTGTGTGTGTGAGTTTATCTAAAAAAACATGGAAATACGTGTATTCAAACTATTTGATGAAAAACTTAAGAGAATCATAATGCATATATGATGTTTGTGAAAATGCCAAAATGAGCTTTGGATATGAATTATGCAATGCAACTATCCTAACACAATCTAAACATTGAGATGCTCTTAGGCACAAATTAGACTAAATGAAATTATTGTGTCGCAACCAAAATTGTGGAGAGACGACGAATAAAAAGTAAAAAATATATGTATAAAAAAATAGCCTTGGGGTCGCCACCATAATTATTTTGGAAAACTATGGAAAACCATAAAGATAAGAATAAGGTCTACAAAAACAGATTTTGTAGAACTTGTTCTTATCCAGGTCAATTTCTCCTACGTAGTTCTTTATGGAATTAGGGTCACAGTTCTTATCAATAGCCTTGCGAATTGTCAAATCATTTGTCGGATCGAGACCCTCAACTTTGTAATGGTCATTGAATCCTTCCAGATATAGACCCACTCCTTTGGAATGGTCAAATCAAGTTGCATCGAGACCCTCTCCGTGGGACTGGTCATCGATTCCTTTACATCAAGGCCCTCTGCAAAGCAATGGTCATTGATTTCTTTGTCACATCAAGGCCCTCTCCTTTGGAATGGTCACTGATTTCCTTCCTTTACATCAAGGCCCTCTGCAAAGCAATGGTCATTGATTTCTTTGTCACATCAAGGCTCTCTCTTTTGGAATGGTACAATCCATATATAAAAAAATCAAAAATTTAAAAAAAAATTCAAAAACCTGAAAATATTTCAAAATTTCATAAAAAATTGTAAGAAAAGAAGCAAAATCTATTTTTTTTCTTTTTTCTTTTTCAATAAAGAAAAAAACATAATTTCAAAAGTTAAAAACAAAAAAACTTTTCAAAGTTTGTTTGGCATCACGACCCTCTGTAATAGACTAGTGAGTGATTTCTTTCTTCTCTTCTAGATAAAATCTTTTTTCTAATTTTACTTTTCGGATCCTGACCCTCTTCATAGAATTTGTCATCACATCCCTTTAAATCAGTTTTTATTCACCCTCTTCTTTTTCAAAATCGTAACCAAATTAGTGTTTCAAACAACATTGATGTAGATGCTTCCACAAGTTATCCCTAAAGTATGAACCATGAAAAAATTTTATTCCCTCACCATTTCATTATTCTTTTTTTTTGAAATTTTGTTATTGAAAATTCTACTTACTCGACAATTTTGTTGACAACACAATTGTCAACACCCAATTTCGTGCCCTTAGGCCAATCCATACTCTTACACTAGGCCAACTTTTGAAGTCACTATCATTTTCTTCATGTCATCAATAGTTGGGGCAAGCCCAAACATACTTGGTGCCCTGAGACCAAATCAAACTTGGCCAACTCTCTAGTCAGTCCTCCTCACCTCATCCAAACCCTTCTAAGCCATTGGAAATTTCATGCATGTTGTTTAGATGGTGCTTCAAAAGAAATGATACAAAAAATAGAGTTTCTCAATAAACTGATCAGATCAAAGAATTGATTTCAAAAATGAAAAAAGAAAAAAAAAGAATGAAAGAAAAAACAATATCTTAGGAAGAGGGGAACTCCTTGTTATCCTAGCCAAAAGCAAATGAAAAGAAAACAAACCAACTAGGGCAATCCTCTTAATTCGATCTTTTTCAGTTCCACTATCTTTTCTGAAACAATACCCCTTGTTTATTCAAATTATTCTACATACACCAAAATTGGGGCAGGTTTGTAGGTCTCATGAATTTCTCACTCCAATGTTCATAAATCCCCAGCTTCTCAAACAAAACTCATACTTCATTCAAATTCATCTCGATACCCTAAAATTGGGGCAAATTTACGGGCATCTCATTAATTTATCGCCCTAACATTCACATATCCATATTCTCAAATACTTGTTTCCAAACACCAAAACTAGGGCAACTTTTTGGGTCTCTTGTGTTTCTCACCCTAACATTCACAAATTGCATCTCCATTGAGAAGTGTGTGGGGAATGACATACCCACGTGGCTATCCCAGTCTCCTCTAAACCCTTCCAAAAGTTTCCCACTTTATGCTCGTCTGCAAATTCAGGCAAGTGCACACGAATTTTACGAAAGAGAAAGTCTAGTGTATAATCATCTTAAACATTCGACCTCGAGAAGTGTGACATCCCTCACTTTCATGAAACATTGAAAATCAATATGAGTTTGATGATTGCAAATAAAACAATTGACCCAGGCATGCGTAGAAAAATCAAAAGACAAGACACAACCAACTTTTTTCCATCAGGCATTCAGGTTTTCATGCATATCAGGGTTTTGACACCCTAGTTCTAGCATTGAGGTTAACACCTTGAGTAGCAAGAAAATAAAAAAAGGAAAGTTGTACATACATTCATCATTCATGAGTTGGCATATTGACATGCATCTTGCACAAACAATCATAACATATGTTGCCCTCGGTCCATGAAAAAATCTTTCAGATCGAAGTTCTCTTCATTCATCTAAATGGTTATCGAATCCTTCAAATTACAAAATCCTTATCAATCAAGTTTTTCTAGCATATTGGGGTTTTGACACCCTAATCACTACACCAATGTTTCTACACCTTGTATTCTTCTACATATCGGGGTTATGACACCCTGATCCCTGCACCAAGGTTTTGACACCGTGTTTCTTCTACATATCGAGGTTACGACATCTAGATTCCTGCATCAAGGTTTTAACACCTTGTTTCTCTTGTACATCGAGGTTACGACACCTTGATCCTTGTACCAAGGTTTCGACACTTTGTTTCTCTTGTTTAAGTCAAGATTTCTACACTCTTCCAAAGTTTCTACGACTTATTTTCTCCTCTTTAAGTCGGGGTTTCAACACCTTGCCAAGGTTTCAACACCTTGTTTCTTCTCTTTAAAAACATTGCTACCAATGTCTAAACACCCTATCACCTCTCTCTTGCAATCATTACTCCATTTCAAAATACTTGGATTTTCATCCTACGTATCTCCATAACAATGAGTTTGATGATTGAAAAGAGTACAATTGACTTTAGCAAAAAGAAATTCAAAAGGCAAAGCATAACAAGTTTTTCATCATGCGTTCATGCATTTTAGGATTTTGATCTACAATAATGTTTTGAACCTTGTACTTTAAATGAGAAAACATGCTTTCCATCATGCAAAACCATTTGTATGTCATATCATCGTGCCATGTGTTGACACCAAATTCAAAAAGCAAAAATCTTGACATCATGACACAGGTGAGCATTGTCATGCATCATGCTTCTTCAAACCATTGTTTCTTCTGAAGGAATCAATTTACAAAAATCATCTTGACATTTCTTAGATTGATGGTCATCTTCATTCATATGAACGACTTATATATCCTCCAAGCCTAGCTTTGCCTGGCCTCCAAGCCTAGTTTAGTACTAGATTTCAAGCCTAGTTTTGTATTGGCCCCCCCCCTGAGCACATCTCACCGAGCCCACCAAGTCCAGTTTAGTCTAGCCTAAGCCCAGTTTCACACTAGCCCCCAAGTCTAGTTTCACACTGTCCCCCCAAGCCCAATCTTATCTGGTCCAAACTGAGCTTTGCTTGGCCTCAAAGCCTAGCTCATCTGGCCCCTTTAGCCTAGTTTTTATGGCCAAAAGAAAGTAGAAGGGAAAAATGAAAATGCAAAAAAAATTCCTTTCAAAATATTTTACCACTATCATGCTTTTTCATCCTATCACATCATCCATGATACATCATAAAAATCAGTGAAAGTCAATTAAAAAAAATCGTTAAAACCGATAAAATTTGAAAAAATTTGAATCAGTACAAGTTTCACCAATGTTAAACATTCACGTGATGTTTGCCAATACATCAAAATCAAACCTCAGGTTTCTCCTTTCAGATAACGACCCTCTCCTTGGGATTGGTTAAATCCATATCCTCCTTTCCTCACGACCCCCTCCTTAGAAATGGTTAAATCCTTGTGTTCTCCTTTCGGACAATGACCCTCTCCTAGGGAATGGTCAAGTTCTTATGTTCTCCTTTCGGACAATGATCCTCTCCTTAGGAATTGTCAAGTACAAGTTATCCTATTTTATAATGACCCTCTCCTTGGGAATGGTCAAGTTGAGGTTCTCCTTTCGAACAATGACCCACTCCTTGGGAATGGTCAAGTTCTTATGTTCTCCTTTCGGACAATGACCCTCTCCTTAGGAATGGTCAAGTCTAGGTTATCCTTTCAGACAACGACCCTCTCCTTGGAAATTGTCAAATTGTTTATCGGATCGAGACCCTCTACTTTTTAATGATCACTGAATCCTTCCAAATATAGACTCTCTCCTTTGGTATGGTCAAATCAAGTTGTATCGACACCCTTTCCGTGGGACTGGTCATTGATTCCTTTACATCAAGGCCCTTTGCAAAGCAATGGTCATTGATTTCTTTGTCACATCAAGGCCCTCTCCTTTGGAATGATCATTGATTTCCTTCCTTTAATCAAGGCCCTCTGCAAAGCAATGGTCATTGATTTCTTTGTCACATCAAGGCTCTCTCCTTTGGAATGATCATTGATTTCCTTTCTTTACATCATGGCCCTCTACGAGACAATGGTCATTGATTTCTTATGTTTACATCGAGGCCCTTTACGAGGCAATGGTCATCGATATCTTTACATCAAGACCATCTGGTATGCAATGGTCATTGATTTCTTTCTTTACACCAAGGCCCTCTACAGACAATGGTCATTGATTTCTTTGTCACATCAAGACCCTCTCCAATGGAATGGTAATTGATTTCCTTATGTTTATATCGAGGCCCTTTGCGACGCAATGGTCATCGATTTCTTCCTATCAAGGCCCTCTACAAGGCAATGGTCATTGATTTCTTTGTAACATCGAGACCTTTACCATTGTAATGGTCGTCGATTTCTTCTCATCTAGGTTCTCTCTTTGGAATTAACTAAATCTTTCGTTTGGGTCAGGACCCTCTACTTTGTAATGCTCACGAAATCCTTTTGGATACATACCCTCTGTTTGGGAATGGTACAATCCATATATATAAAAAAAAAGAAGCAAAAGTTTCAAAAAAAGAAATTCAAAAACCTAAAAATATTTTAAAATTTCATAAAAAATTGCAAGAAAAGAAGCAATTTTTTTTCTTTTTTTCTTTTTCAATAAAGAAAAAAACATAATTTCAAAAGTTAAAAACAAAAAAACCTATCAAAGTTTGTTTGGGATCACCCCCTGTGTAATAGACTAATGAGTGATTTCTTTCTTCCCTTCTAGATAAGATCTTTTTCTTGGGAATGGTTGAATCCAATTTTACTTTCCGGATCTTGATCCTCTTCAAAGAATTGGTCATCATATCCCTTTAAATCAATTTTTATTTACCTTCTTCTTTTTCAAAATCGTGCCCAAATTAGTGTTTCAAACAACATTGATGTAGATGCTTCCACAAGTTATCCTTCAAGTATGAACCATGAAAAAATTTTACTCCCTCACCATTTCATTATTCTTTTTTTTAAGCTTTGTTATTGAAAATGCTACGTGCTCGGCAATTTTGTTGACAACAGATTTGTCAACACCTAATTTCGTCCGAATTATATTATATATATTTTTTTCTTATCTTATTTTACTTTGTTTTATTTTATCCTTTTGTCTTATTTTATTTTTATTTTATTCTTATTCTATTTTTTTTTCAATTTTCTTCATATTTATTTTTACTTTTTATTATTTAAGAAAAAGAAAAAAAAAGAAAAACAGATTTGAAAAAAGTAAAGAAAAACAGAAAAGAAAAAAAAGTTAAAACGAAAAAGAGATTTGAAAAAAAGAAAACTACATCAGCGAAGAATGTAGGATGCTATGGTGAATGGCTAGTTGCATATACATGGATTGATTGAGAAGGGAAAAGTGGCTCAGCTGCAGATAAAGCAGTAGGAGGAAGCAACCACCACTTCCCACTTTCTACGTCTCTCAACCATGAACAAAAACGGGAAAATCTCATAAATAGGGATATCAGAAAAGAAAAGAAAGGGGCAGAAAAGGAGGCAGATTCATAGGCTCTCTGGGTGACCTTGAACACAATCTCAAAGAAAGGAACACAAGACTGAAGAAAGGCAACAAGGAGAGGAGAGCAATTGGAGGAGGAGATACAATTCTAGAGCGCAAGTTCTCGGCACACCGAGGGAAGAACTAGAACAGAAGGAAAGGAGCGATATTGTGATAAGCAACTGCAAGAGGTAAGCACTATAGAATAAATGAATATTTAAGTGAGCATGATGTATTCGTGTGTTGAGCTAAATATGTTATTGTGTTGCGCTTAATATGTTGTTGTGTTTCATCCTTAATACTTGAGTGTTACTTGTGAACATGATGAATACGCTGAGTTTCATCTTTTTGGATCATAAGTCAAATATATTATGCTCCTTGTTCGAGTCTGGAAAACGAAATATGCCTTAACTATCAACTTCATCAAAACTGCGGGAATCACTATAACTCCTCACCATTATCATACAACCATCATGACCATCATAATCATTCCTTCCTAGCCAACCTGTGCAAAACAAAAAAATAAAAATGCAAAAGGACCATCGCAAACACCAAGCCCCTCCACAATCACAAATCATAACATTTGATCCCCATTTACAAAACCACCCATCCTCACCATTCTCCATAACCAACGAAATACCTAAAGCAGTGAACATTTCCAGAACCTATTTTCACCATTGCCTAATCCTCATTCTCCTTTAACATCAAGATTCAATTTCAACCTGCATTCAGAGATACTTTACCATTATCCTCTTTGTTTCACCATCGTTCACAATCCATCGATACTTACACCGTTGAACCAGCAGCCGTAGCTATAACATCCGGGTTGGATATTACTAATTTAAATAAATAATATAGGGAATAAGTATAAAATCGCATTTATGACAATTCCTTTTCCCAAAACATGGGAAAATTTAAAACATTTATTATACCGCAACAAAACAAAATCCACAAACCATAATTGTCCATTACAAATTCTGAGTTTGGTAAGATAAAGGTTTACAAAAACATTTAAAATCCATAAAATAAGAAAACATCATAAAGGCTTTTCCCCAACCTAGCCCCTATCTGAATCTATGCTTCACCAGCACCACCTACAACATCATCTGCTCCCATGTAACACATTACACGATCATCGCCAAACACAAGCAGATAGAGTGAGCTCAATAGAATAAAAGTACACTACACAAAATAATAAATAACTATTCAATATTCCAACAATTTTAATACTCCCAAGTCTCATCACATAGTATACTATTCTATCATAACCAACTAGTTTCCTTTCCTACACCCCAAGGCCTTTTGGGAAGAACAATCAACAACCCTTACCTGTTCACCAAAACCCGGTAAGAGCATTACTTTTCTTAGGACTTACAAATAACCACCCTTGCCTTCTCACCAAAACCCGGCAAGAGCACAACCCTTACCTGTTCACCAAAACTTGTTAAGAGCGTTGCTTTTCCTAAGACTCACAAGCCATAATCCTTAATCTTCAAATTCCAAATCTTCCTTTGGACACCTCTTGATTCTACACCCTTTGATGAGTACACTGGTCGATCTTTGTTGCACGAGTGTCTACTCGCCCCTCCGACTACAGGCCACCACCAACAGGCGGGAATAAATTGTCATGACCACAATCTGCGACACCAAGTGGAGTTTCCCAAAATGAACCGTAGTCTGTAGTTGTCCCTAAACTACCACAGTCATTCAATTGCACTAAAGAGGGTAATCTTCCAGAACCTCGTTGTACAAGCCACGATCTTGCACATTCCACTGGACTTCCTAAACCATCAGGCTACAACCTCGAGCGACCACGTGTTACCCTAATACAAGTTACAATCGTAATTGGGACCCTTTTCAAAGCATCACATCATGACCTTCATCCAAAGTTGTGAAGAATCCCTCGCGTAATCCATCATTGCATCCAAAACTGCCTAGCACAACATCCACGTCGTTAGGTTAACTCGCGTTCTTGACCAGTTGGTAGAACACTTGGCGCCGCCGGGCACCAACCCACTGGATTTTTGGTCCAAGCCCAGTTCTACAACACACCGTGATGAGTTTAAATTTTTGCCCTCATTTAATATTTAAATTTGCGGATTTAATTGAATTTTCTGTGCTTAAAGATTGATTTAATTAGGATTTGTGATTATTGGATTTATTGAGTACGTTTGGTAAAAATGGCATAAAAATTGATTTTAGTTGCATAAAATATTATTGGATATTCTAACGTTTGTTAATGCAGCTGTAATTTATTTTTGATCATTAATAGTGTGGATTTGAAATATTCAAAGTTACAAAATAAGTCCAAAATCAGGAAATTCTGGAAAAGAATAAATCAGGAGCTAAATGCACCCCTAGATTTTATTTGTACACTCCTCCTGCAAGTGGACCCCAAAAATCTATTATGCACCCCCAGTTTTTACTAAGTTGCACCCCTCCTACCACTTAAACCTATCTCAACCAGATTATGCCATGTGGCAATCCCCACCTTTCAAATCAGGCCAACCACATGATGATACGTGTCATAATCCTCCACTCACCAACTTGACCAATCAGAGCTTGGCACGTCACCATCCTCCAAAATGAAACCCTAACCCTAATTTTCTCTTCTCCTTCTATCACCCTCCACGGCAGCCACCGCCGCCTCCGGCCAACACAGTTCTACCATCTTCTTTCTCGCCGGTGAAACTTTGCACCTGCACCGTTCACGAACCTACACCATCTTCATCATCTTCACCGTGCCGTCCACCATGGAAGTGCGCCTGGAACGTGCAGCACCGCAACGGGCACCATGACGAAGGCACTTGCACAACGAAACAACCACCACGCACAACGCCACTATAGAATCTCGTTTCACCTCGCACCAAAAACAGCACCTGCAGGAAACGCGAAGCAACCATTACCACCATTTTCACGTACCTGTAGAAAACACGAACCCTCTGCACCAGAACCTCGACCACCATGGAAGCGGCCGCAAGCATCTGTTCCTCCCTACACTCTCATTCCTCACTACGATGCACCAACACGAGCAACAACATGAGTGAGAGAACCAGCCATGGCAGCAAAAAATGCAGCAACCCTGCACCTTGCGGATACCATCACTACAACACCAGCACACCGCAGTAGCAGCGGAAGAGATTCACGGTCCACCAAGCCAGCAAATTTGACCACCGCGCCTTCGTCGAAGAAGAACACTAGTCATAGCCGCGCAGCCAAAGGAGAAACCATGGAGGCAGAAACCCTAGTTTGGAAAGAGAGTGCACTCTGCCACATGTCAGGCTGCTATTGGATAGTTAAACTAGTCAACTGGTCAACACTTGTCAACTGGTCAAAGGCAGCAGTCAACTTTGGTCAAAACTGCAAAAATGGTTAAATATGAGGGGCAGAATTGGAAATTGGACAAAAATTAAGTTGTTAATTAATTAAATAAAAATAAAATATTTTAGCAACCGACGGATAAAGCCCAAAGTCGAGTTGAAGCCTATATAAAGAGACTTAAGGGAGCAGAAGCGACACAACTTACAACTTACAACTTAGAACTCTCTGATTTTGGCATATACCTTCTCCACCACATCTCTCATTCTTCATTTTCTTTTATTTTCTTTCCTTCATCATATTATCATGTATTCCATCAAAGCCATGGAGGGCTAAGCTTTAAGGGTTGATTCCACTGTAATTTCTTAATTGGATTCTGAGGTTAGATGAATTTATGTATTTGTTATTTTGATTATTGTTGTGGTTTTTGTTTATCTATATCCTTTGCTTCTTAATCGAATAGAAAATAATGATTTTAAATCTACACGCATGCTAATCATATGAGTTAAAAGGTTTTTAAATTAAATTATTAAATAAGTTTTCGCCAATAATTGAGACTGTACTTTGATTAAAGGTAATCACTTTAACTAAAATTAGTCAAGACTTTACTTTGATTAATTAAGTTTTCTATTTGGTGGAGAAACAAAGGAATAGACATGATTAGACATAGTAAAATTTAATTGAGACTGTACTTTGGTTGAATTTACTATGGATAATCTAAAAATTCTCACTTTTAATTGAGACTGTACTTTGATTAAAAGTGAGAGTGCCAACAAATGAATTGAGTCTTTACATTTATTGATTTGTAAATCAACAACAATAATTAATTTAACAATAATCTCTAGATAACTAATGAAGAATCCTATTTAGAAAAAGCAATGGAATTGACATATTTACTATTACTGTGTTTACAATCTTTGCATATCAAAACCCCCTATTTTTATAGTTGCTAGTTTTAATTGCATTTTTATAAGAATCAAATATTTGAGATCAATTCCGTATTCGTTGTGAGACGACTCAGGGTTATCTTAACCCTAACTAGTTTGTTCACTACTAACTTGGCAATACTGAAGTTGCTAAAGTTATGTAGTGGTAATTTGATCGCCTAACGACAACGTTATCAAATTTGGCGCTATTGCTGGGGAATACGGTTAGTATTTCTTATATTTTGATTTTATTTATTTATTTATTTATTTATTTATTTTTATTTTTTTACGCATATACGTTTAATAGAGTTTGTGTTTATTGTAGTCTTTAGTTTTCTTTTAATTTATTTCAAGCAAAGTTCTATTTTTGTTTTGATTAAGAATTTCTTTTAAGAAATTTTTTTAGACTAGTTTGGAAAACTCTGTCTAGGAAAGACTTGGTATTTAAGTTGTCCACTATGACGCACCTGTCTTTCCTGGCAGTAGACCCAACGACATCTTAACTTATTTCTTTCTTGAAATCTTTCTCCAAAACAAGAATAGGAAGAAGAAAAAAACAGAGGAACACTTTTAGGTGGACTGCATAGTGCATGACTCGGGCCAACTTGGGTCAACTCTATAACCTTGATCGAGAACTTGAAAGGAACTTGCGTAAATCACGCAGAAGACTTGAACTCAGGTGTTCTACTGAAGGAGCACCGTCATCATCTGAACCTACCACTGAAAGTGTACCGCTAGAATCATCTCCAGTGATTAACATATCTTCTGATCCATCACCTGAACCAAAGTTTCAAGAAGATCGAATGGAAGAAAGAACAATAAGAGAGTTAGCTTCACCGGATGCAGCAATTACACAAAAAATGTGCATCCAATATCCAGATGGAGAATGTGAGCTTAAGTCTGGGTTAATCCATCTTCTACCTAAATTCCATGGATTAGCAAGAGAAGACCCGTACCATCACTTGAAGGAATTTCATGTTGTTTATTCATCCATGAGACCTACAACAGTGATAGAGGAACATATTAAGCTTAAGGCTTTTCCATTTTCATTGCAAGATGCCGCTAAGAATTGGTTATACTGCCTTCCTCCAGGATCCATCAATACTTGGGAGACAATGAAAAGATTATTTATGGAAAATTTTTTTCCAGCATCTAGAGTTGCTGCTATTCGCAAAGATATTTATGGGATAAGGCAACAAGAAAGAGAAAATCTCCACCAGTATTGGGAAAGATTCAAAAAGTTATGTGCTTACTGTCCTTATCATCAAATAAACGAGCATCTCCTTATTCAGTACTTTTATGAGGGATTGAGTATCATGCATAGACAAATGATAGATGCTGCAAGTGGAGGGTCATTGGTGGACAAAACGTCGACCAATGCAAGACAATTGATTGAGAATATGGCGTCGAACCATCAACAATTTTCCACTAGGAGTAATTCTATAACTCTATTGAAGGGAACCCATGAAGTAGAAGCTTCATATGCTGCAGATCACAAGAAAATAGAAGGGAAGTTGGATGACTTAGCGGCCATGGTAAGGACCTTGGCAGACTTACAAAAAAAGCCTATCCCTTCTACCTTATGTGGAATTTGTGCTTCTACTAATCATCCTACCGAGGCTTGTTCTATGTTAAAAGAGACAGAGACGTTAGATAGTGAACAACCTCAGTCATATGCTGCAAACATCTATGGCAATAATAGACCACCTCAGCAGCAATACAACCATGATTTATCCTCCAACAAGTACAATCCAAGTTGGAAGGAATATCCCAGCCAAAAATGGGGAAATCAGCAGTCTCAACATCAGCAAGTCTATGTTCCACCTCAATAGAGGCAACAACCACAACCAGTTGCAACCTCTGGTGACTCAAACATGGAAGCAATGGTGAAAATGATGGCTAACATGATGAAAGGACAAATCAATGAGGTGAAACAGACAATGGAAGTAACTAATCAAAATTTGCAGAACCAGATTGGACAAATGGCAAATGAGTTGAATCAGATGAAGTCTCAACAAGGTTTGAGCAATTTCCCTGCACAAACTGTTATTAACCCGCGAAATGTAAGTGTTATTTCTTTAAGATCGGGTAAGCAAATACAAGGCCTTGGGGATGCCCAAGAATATGAAGATAAGAACAATGAAGTTGTACCTGATAATGAAAGTGGAGGATTAGATGAAGCAACACAAGCAACATCTGAAATGCTTGAACCCAATGATAACTCTAGGTTAGTACCCCATAATACTTCCTCTGAAAATTCTTCACCTTATTCTCCTCTTCCTCCCTATCCAAACCATTTGAAACCAAAAACTAAAAAGATGAAGGAGTTAGACAAAGAAATCTTGAATACTTTCAAGAAAGTGGAGATAAACATCCTTTGTTGGATGTTGTAAGACAAATTCCTAAATACGCCAAGTTTCTCAAAGAATTATGTACACATAAAAGGCGTATTATGGACAAAGAGGTAGTGAACATGGGAAGAAATGTGTCTAGCTTAATTAAAAAGCCTGCAGTCAGAATGTCGCAAAAGTGTAAGGATCCAGGTATGTTTTCTGTTCCCTACATTATAGGAAGTACTAAGTTTGATAATGCTATGTTAGATTTAGGAGTTTCCATTAATGTAATGCCTTTATCAGTTTTTACTTCACTTCATCTTGGACCTCTTAAGTCTACTAGTGTGGTCATTCAATTGGCCAACTGTAGCACAGTTAACCCTGCAGGTGTGCTAGAAGATGTGCTTGTCTGTGTGGACAAGTTAATTTTTCCTGCAAATTTCTACATCTTTGACATGAAGGATGATGAAGGAATCATTTCAACCACAATTATCTTGGGAAGACCATTCACGATCATAGCATGTACCAAGATAGATGTGCATGCAGGATCCTTAAGTATGGAGATAGGAGATGAGAAGGTGCAGTTCAATGTGCTAGAAGCCATGAAGCACCCGACCGAAGACCATTCTTTGTTTTGTATTGATTTATTGAGTAATGTAGTGAACAATTATGCTTTTGGACTTTTGGACGTTTTATGTAGTTTTTCTTCTTCTTTGGATTTTTCTTTTTCGAATATTTCAGTCTCGATTTTAGACAAAAGAGAAAATGATAAAACAGGTGATATTGAGGACGCTTTGTCACTATTTGATACCTCTGTGGCATCCGAGTGTGATGCTGAGGTGGCTGAAATTACCTTAGGCAGTAAAATGTTGCCATCTGTGGAACACTCACCCACTTTGGAGTTGAAACCTTTACCATCTCATTTGAAATATGCTTATCTTGAGAGGGATGGGAAACTCCTTGTTATTATATCTGCCTTGCTTATTGACGAGCAAGAACAAAGGCTATTGCAGGGTATCAAAGATCACAAGCGAGCAATAGGCTGGACTTTGGCAGATATTCCTGGTATTAGTCCTTCTTTCTGCATGCACAGAATACTCTTGGAGGAGGATGTTAAGCCAGTACGGCAACCTCAGAGGAGACTAAATCCTCAACTAATGGAGGTTGTGAAGAAAGAAGTCACCAAGTTGCTACAAGCAGGTATTATATATCATATTTCTAACAGCACTTGGGTGAGTCCTGTACATATGGTCCCCAAGAAATCTAGGATCACCATGGTCAAGAATGAGAAGAATGAGTTGATCCCTACTCGTATTCAAAATAGTTGGAGGGTCTGTATTGATTATAGAAGACTAAACCAGGCCACCAGAAAGGACCACTTTCCTTTACCATTCATGGACCAGATGTTAGACCGATTGGCAGGTAAGTCTCATTAATGTTTTCTTGATGGATTCTCTGGGTATTTTCAGATTTGTATTGCCCCCGAGGATCAACATAAGACTACCTTTACTTGTCCATTCGGTACATATGCTTATAGGAAGATGTCATTTAGCCTTTGCAATGCTCTTGGAACATTTCAGCGATGTATGATGAGTATTTTTACATATTTGTTGGAGCATTGTATTGAGGTTTTTATGGATGATTTTAGTGTATATGGTTCATCTTTTGATCACTACTTGTCTAATCTTACTAAAGTGTTGGAGAGATGTGAAGAAACTAACCTTGTTTTAAATTTTGAAAAATGTCATTTTATGGTGGAACAAGGTATAGTTTTAGGTCACGTTGTTTCCAAGAATGGTATATCTGTAGATCCTGCTAAAGTTGATATTATTTCACAATTGCCTTACCCCTCTTCTGTGAAAGAGGTTCTTTGTTTTCTTGGACATGCAGGATTTTACAGGAGGTTTATCAAGGACTTTAGCAAGATAGCCAACCCTCTCTCCAACTTGTTGAAAAAGGACGTAGCATTTGACTTTGCAGAGAGATGCAAAGATGCTTTTGATACTTTGAAAAAGGCTCTCACCACCACTCCTATCATCCAGCCACCTGACTGGACATTTCCATTCGAGTTTACGTGTGATGCATCAAAATTTGCAGTAGGAGCGGTGCTTGCACAAAGAGATGGGAAGCTATCACATGTGATATATTCTGCTTCCAGAACATTGGACACAGCCTAGGCTAACTACACCACAACTTAGAAGGAATTATTAGCTGTTGTTTTTGCCTTGGACAAATTCAGACTGTATATTCTTGGTTCCAATGTAATTGTTTACACTGATCATACAGCATTAAAATTCCTTCTGAAGAAAGCAGATTCGAAACCAAGGTTGATCAGATGGATGCTACTGCTCCAAGAGTTTGACATTGAGATTCTAGACAGAAGTAGGGCTCATAACTTAGTAGCCAACCATCTGAGCAAGATTGAAAATGGAGAAGATAATATTCCTATTCAAGATGACTTTCCTGATGAAGTCCTCCTAGCATTGATTGTTGTGAAAGGTATGTTTCCTGAACCTTGGTTTGCTGATATTGTTAACTATTTGGTTGTTTCTGCTATTCCTCCTTCCTTCTCCAAGTATGAAAGAACCATGCTAAAAAGTGAGGTAAAGTACTATATATGGGAAGACCCAATCTTATGGCGCATTGGTAGTGACCAAGTCATAAGGACGTGTGTTCCAAATATAGAGATACCTTGTGTGCTTGAGTTTTGTCATTCATCTCCTTTTGGTGGACATTATGGCACACAAAGAACAGGTAGGAAAGTGATGGACTATGGATTATATTGGCCTACTATCTTTAAAGATGCACAGAGGGTCTATGAAATTGTGAGCAATGTCAAAGGGCAGCCAGATCCATTACATGAAGGGATGAAATGCCTCAACAACCCATGCTATATTGTGAGGTATTTGATATTTGGGGTATTGATTTTATGAGTCCTTTTCCTCCTTCTTCTGGGTTTACTTATATTTTGCTTGTTGTAGACTATGTCTCTAAATGGGTGGAAGCCATAGCTACAAGGACTAATGATTCTCAAGTTGTTATGACTTTTGTCAAGTCTAACATTTTCTGTACGTTTGGGATACCACGAGTCATCATCAGTGACCAGGGGACTCATTTTTGTAATAAGCTACTTGAGAACATGTTGAAGAAGTATGGAGTGACACATCGCATTGCTACACCATATCACCCCCAAACTAATGGGCAAGTAAAGATCTCTAACAGGGAGATTAAAAAGATACTAGAGAAAGTAGTGAAGCCTAGTCGAAAGGATTGGGCCACAAGATTGGATGATGCACTTTGGGCACACAGAACAACCTATAAAACACCTATAGGTATGTCACCTTCTAGGGTGGTTTTTGGAAAGGCTTGTCACTTACCTATGGTGATTGAACATCCGGCCTATTGGGTCGTGAAAGCATGCAACATGGATTTGGAAGAAGCAGGGAATGAGCGAAAATTTCAGTTGCAAGAACTAGAGGAGATTAGGCTTGCAGCCTATGAAAACTCAAAGTTCTACAAAGAGAAAACCAAGAAGTTTCATGACTAAAAGCTTGTGGCTAGAAATGATTTCAAGGTAGGCCAGAAAGTGTTACTATACAAATCCAAGCTTGGTCACATGAATGGTAAGTTGCGCTCCACTTGGGAAGGACCATACATTATTACAGAAGTCTTCCCTTATGGAGCAGTAGAGATTAAGGAAGAATCCTCATAAAGAACTTTTAAAGTTAATGGGCATCGTCTTCAGATATTAAATGAAAATAAAGATATGTTGAATAAGATGATGGATAGGATGAACTTGACTTCTCCCTTATACCTTCCACCTTGAGGAGGTAAGTACCCTTCATACTTTTTCTTTGCATTTTATATATATATTGAATACATTGAGGACAATGCATGGATAAAGTGTGGGGGTGTGGGGAGATTTCCCCCTTTTCTGATTTTGTTTTCTATTTGTTTTGTTTCTCTTTTCTAATTTTGTTTTCTGTGTTGTTTTCTTAAAAAAAAATTAAAAAAAATTCAATAAAACATATTGACATTGGATTTTTGGATTTGATTCACTAATTGGAACGGTCATAATTCTGGGAAAATAAAAGTCATGTGCTAAGAGTGGATTGTTTCTATGATTTACTAATTGAGTTGATTTCAGAGTTTCTAGAATTAATCTTTTGTGAAAAAGTTTTTGACCTTGTGAGTTTTGAGCTTTATTGTAAGGATGAACTACCATGTGTCATTCCTATTTTTCTTGTGTGACTTGCTCATGTCTTGTTGGTACTCAAATGTTTAGCTTGATTCTTTGGTTTTGCATCTTAGGTGAACATGCATGATTTGATATGACTGAGATATTTCTTGTTTTTAGCTACTTGGCCCAATAAGCTAACCATGACATTAATCCATTAGCAGCCCATTGAGCTTAAACCTCTTTTTCTTGTTTTAAGCATATTGCTAAACCTTAAAAAGAAAAAGACCATGTTTTTCCTTGCCTTAGGGAGAAAGAAGGAGCTAGTGGATTATGTTAAGATTGGTTGAGGAATAAAGTGTGGGGGTGAGTATGCTGTCTAAAAAAAGAGCAACAAAGGATAAAAGAGCAAAAAACAAAGAAAAAAAAACGATTGTTTTCTAAACTATGCTCCATAATTCTTTCTACCTTACTATTTCAAAAAACACTAAAATCCTAAAAAATTTAGTACCTTTGCCTTGGCCCTGTTATAACCTATGAAAAGTCCTTATGATTTTTGAATGCATGTTTTCTGAAAGCTGTGAATATTAGAGTCTTGCTAAGCATTGAGAGTGTTTACTTGCATGGGTATTTTGAGTGAAAACACAAGCCAAAACACTTGAGAGAATTTCGGTGAGAAAATAAACATTTAACTTGAGTGTTTCTCTTTTATATTTGATTATCTTGTAAACTCAAAAGATCAACTCATGTGTGAAAAATATCTTTCCGTTTGTTTGTGCATGACAACATGATTTCTAGAAAATTGATTTGTTTCCATTTGAATTCATTCCTTTAATCCAGTGAAAATATGAAATAAAATACCTCGAAAAAAAAGTTTTGAAATTCTTCAATTTTGCCCAAGAGTGCAAAAGGATAAGTGTGGGTGTGTGATGAATTCAAATTTTTGCCCTCATTTAATATTTAAATTTGGGGATTTAATTGAATTTTCTGTGCTTAAAGATTGATTTAATTAGGATTTATGATTATTGGATTTATTGAGTACGTTTGGTAAAAATGGCGTAAAAATTGATTTTAGTTGCATAAAATACTATTGGATATCCTAACATTTGTTAATGCAGTTGGAATTTATTTTTGGTCATTAATAGTGTGGATTTGAAATATTCAAAGTTACAAAATAAGTCCAAAATCAGGAAATTCTAGAAAAGAATAAATCAGGAGCTAAATACACCCCCAGATTTTATTTGCACACTCCTCCTACAAGTGGACCACAAAAACTTATTCTGCACCCTCAGTTTTTACTAAGTTGCACCCCTCCTACCACTTAAACCTATCTCAACCAGATTATGCCATGTGGCAATCCCCACCTTTCAAATCAGGCCAACCACATGATGATACGTGTCATAATCCTCCACTCACCAACTTAACCAATCAGAGCTTGGCACGTCACCATCCTCCAAAATGAAACCCTAACCCTAATTTTCTCTTCTCCTTCTATCACCCTCCACGGCAGCCACCGCCGCCTCCGGCCAACACAGTTCTACCATCTTCCTTCTCGCCGGTGAAACTTCGCACCTGCACCGTTCACGAACCTACACCATCTTCATCATCTTCACCGCGTCGTCCACAATGGAAGTGCACCTGGAACGTGCAGCACCGCGACGGGCACCAACCTTCTGCACCACCGCGTCAAACCACCATCTTTGCAGTCGTGCTTGAATACGAAGGCACTTGCACAACGAAACAGCCACTCCGCACAACGCCACCATAGAAGCTCGTTTCACCTCGCACCAAAAACAACACCTGCAGGAAACGCAAAGCAACCATCACCACCATTTTCACGTACCTGCACAAAACACAAACCATCTGCACCAGAACCTTGACCACCATGGAAGCAGTCACAGTATCTGTTCCTCCCTACACTCTCGTTCCTCACCGCGATGCACCAGCACGAGGAGCAACGTGATTGCGAGAACCAGCCATGGCAGCGAAAAACGCAGCAGGCCTACACCTTGTCGATACCATCACTGCCAACACCAGCACACCACAGCAACAACAGAAGAGATTCACGCTCCACCACGGCAACGAATCCGACCACCGCGCCTTTGTCGGAGAAGAAATCTAGTTACAACCGCGTAGCCAAAGGAGAAACCATGGAGGCAGAAACCCTAGTTTGGAAAGAGAGTGCACTCTGCCACGTGTCAGGCTGCTATTGGACAATCAAACTGGTCAATTGGTCAAAGCTAGCAGTCAACTCTGGTCAAAACTGCAAAAATGGTTAAATAAGAGGGGCAGAATTGGAAATTGGACAGAAATTAAGTTGCTAATTAATTAAATAAAAATAAAAGATTTTAGCAACCGACAGATAAAGCCCAAAGTCCAGTTGAAGCCTAT
>Ga0214545_1002905_pt1 | contig 32951 bp, 10 predicted proteins | sample CNSS4metaG_FD_160064 | JGI IMG/M metagenome (GOLD analysis project Ga0214545, IMG submission 160064) | Root nodule microbial communities from cowpea collected in UCLA plant growth center, Los Angeles, California, USA - CNSS4 | ecosystem: Host-associated > Plants > Roots > Nodule | place: USA...
ATATACACACACAGATGAAATATGTGAGCCAAGTAAAAATGTTGAAATTAATCATGTTTAAGGAGTATAGGCTACAATTTACTATAACACTGTGGTCTATTGAGTGTCTAAGTATAGGTTACGGTTCACTCAAGGAACAATAACTTATACTATAACTATTTGAGTATAGGATATGGTTCCTTAATATTCTCAAACACCAAGAATATAGGCTATGGTTTTATTTGAACCGTAGCCTATATTTTGTCAGTAATTTAAAAAATGTCACCCCATTTTTATAGGTTATGTTTTTCATATGATCGTAGCTTATATTGCATAGTTAATTGATATATTTGCACTAGTATCACTAGATTTTGGTTTCTATGCAAGAATTGTGATTGATTGAGAAATTGTTTGAATGCTTGAACTAGAATATAGTTGAATTTTGTGTGATAATTGCTTGTTTAATAGGGTTTGAATTGGATATTCTTAGATAAGCAAAGTAGATTCTATATATTTTCTTATGAATTTGATGTGAGTGTAAACATCTATATTTGAATTAAGGGACCAAGATTGATTTGAAATAAGTAAAACACTTTAATAGATGATTTGAAATAATCAATTAAGTTGTTTAAAAGTAGCATTACTTTTTGAATTGGTTTGATTTTGGGTAATGTGAATATAGTGACTCCTAGAGAGGAAGTACTACATTGATATAATGATGGGTAGTGTATTGAAAGGAATTTTGTATAGAGACTATCTTGATTCTACTAGAAGAAGATATATACTTGTGAGAGTCAAAGAAGATTTGTACAACCCATAACTTCGATATATATAAAAAATGATCAAAGCATATATAAGAAATTTACCTTAGTCATGTTTGAGATAGACTTTCGATCTTGATATATAAATCTATAGCTATAACTCTTGAGAGGTAAGAGTGAGTCTTGATGCATAGTCTAAGTTCATTTAATACAAGAAAGAGAATGCAACAAGGATTTTCATTTTTTTTTTTTTGTTTTCAGATGTTCTCATGCTCGGATTAGCACTCGAGATAAAACACGTAGCATCCAGAAATTGTCCACGTGTTGGGTATGTTTCTGAAACGAAGCGTTGAAAGAATAATTGTTTACATCTTATTCAATTTCACACTGAAACTACTGTTTTACGTCATAAATAGAGTAGTCCAAGTAAGCCGAAACTCCTCTTATTTTCAGATATTTCTGCTTTATTCATGTTTTATTTTATAATTATTAAACAAAGCAAAACATTATCTCACATTTTCTCATTCACATAATTCTCTAAAACGATATAAACAGTAAGGAAGAAAAAGAACAAATATTTGAAAAGAAGAAAGAGAAAATACTAATTGTACACACAGAAAAAAAAGAAAAGAAAAAATGAAGCTATCTATAGTAAAGATTAGAAAATAGGGTCTTGAATATGTTCGAAGTTTTTGGTCAGTGATATGATACGTTAATAAAGTTTTTTCTTACAAACTTTTGACAAACTGCTCATTTGGATAAAAAAATATTATTTTATTATTTTATTTTAATTAAAAAATAAAAAAATAATATATTTTAATTTTATCTAGGGAAAGTTTCTCAACCTTATCAAAATATTTTTGTCAAAAAGATAATTTTCCATTCAGTTATGGGACAAATTTGGAAGACGTACATTATTATGGGTCATCTTCTGTACCTTTTCTGTTTGTCGTGTTTCGTTCAATGGTGCACGAACCAGGTTCAACAAAATCCCACCAATATGTCCTTTTCAATGAAAATTTTGTTTTACAACTAAGAAGAATAAGTCACACCTAATGGTCAATGCTTTTGTGTATTTGATTTCTGTATATTGTTTTGGAAATTTCTTAGTATGTAAACATACCAGGTGTCTCCTTGGTTTATATTTTTACTTTTTGTGTGACTCGTTCTTTGTATATATACTATGATGTTGTATATGGATTAGAAGACCTCATTTATTCCTACATATTATATATATATATATATATATATATATATATATATATATATATATATATATATATATATATATATATATATCATTAAAAAACTATAAAGTAAAAATTGTTAAGTATATTAATTGTTGAAAATTAAAAGTTTTTTACTATTTTATTATCATTTGAATAATTTTAGGTAAATTAACAAATTTATACGATATTTCTACTTTACAAGAAACCGCTTTTAAATAAAACTAAAGTTTAAAACTAGTTTTTACCAACCGGTTTAATTGTAAAAGGAACTTTTTTCAACTTTTAAAATAACATGGGCAGTGGTTTCTGTCGTGTTTTAGTTCTTACTTTTAAGTCTGGTTTGGGAAATAACTTTTGTGTGGGAATGAAAGAAAAAGGCTTAGACAAGAGAAAGACATAAAAAAAAAAAGGAAGTGAGATATAAAATATCATAAATCTCATACTTTTTAAAATTCTATTTATTTTCTCTTACACTAAGAAACCAACATTAATTTCCATCAGTTTTCTTTTCTTTTTCTTAACCTTAAGCACAACATATTATTTGCATGATTAAAGGTTAGGCAGTGGCTAATCTTCAAAATATATTTTGAGATGCAAAAATTTTCTTTTATAGATATATATAAAATTGAAAAGGTCAAATATATAAAATTTATAAAAGAAATACTTTATTTATATGTTAACTTTTGTTTGTGTAAAAAATATTTTGAGTTTAGGGTTTAGGATTTAGTACTTATTTGAAAAATTTGGAAACATAAAAACCGATAATATTCTACTTTTACTTTCTATTTGTTTTTTTTTTAAATTGCATGATTTTACTTTCTATGTGAAATAATAACGCCACTACTAAATAAATAATTACAATAGGAGTACTTTTTCTAAAAAGAAACAAAGAGAGTTCTAAATTCTCTATTATTCGATTCTTATAACAACAACAAAAAATCAATCTTTTAATAAAATTTTATTTAACTTTGAACACAATCAATTAACTTTTATAGAGTTCTTCTAGGTTTTAAACAAGTCATTATTGATAAAGAATATAGGTGTAAAGCATTGCTTCTTAATGAACCAAATTTGTATATTTGATGGTTTACTATTTATGAGGAGTAGTGAGTGAATGTGAAACTCAAAAGACAAGATAGACTCATTATTATTAACCTTCTGCATTAATTCAAAAAGCTAGGACATTCATATTCAAAAGACAACAAGCACAACTTAAAGTTCTGTGGCTGCGTTATACGAGTTACATCTGAAATGGGTTGATGATTGGATGTATAAACCCAAAAATAAACATAAAATTGTGACATTTCAACAGTGTTTCAAGCGACCTACTTTCCAAATGGGAAAATCTATGCGTTTCCAGTCTCCACATGTCCGTCCACAAATCTTTTCAGTCTCTCGATCAAAACGGTTGTTCCTAAGTTACAGGATTGCTGAATCTGCATAAAACAAGAAACAACAATTGATTAATGAAAGAAAAAAGAAAAAAGACAAAGGGAATATATCTGAGGCAACACGGTTGGTACCTCCGCGTTCAGAACATGTAGCGATGAGGTCCCAGATGAGCGTGAGGAATGAACCGTTTTGACTTCTATGTTGTCTTCATGCAGCATACGAATAATTTCCCTCAAAATGAACTGGTCCTCGAAGCCACACACCAGAGTGATTCGTAGCGAGGAACCCAGTTCATGAACCTCAAGTTTTGTTGATGCAGAAGAACCAGAACACCCACTACGAGATCTCTTCCTTTCCCTTAAACTTTCTCTGTGCTTCTCCGCCATCTGCACCTTACTTTCTAGGTTCTTGATGTGGTTGATAGCCTCGTCTATTTGATCAGCACGTGATAATGGTTCACCCTGCGTTCAATGTTGTGTGAGTTAATTACCCTCAAACCATTGCACACACACAACTTCAGCGATACTGATGAAGTTCATACTTTAGATCTGGATATGCAATAAATGAAACTACTATAAATCAAAACACACATAATGTTTTACAAAAAACATGACTTTTTCATCCAAGCAAGATGGTTGAAAGAGAGAGAACAAAACAAACCCTGGGATTAGTGTTGTTAGGGAGAAGAGAGTTAAGCTGGGAACAGAGATTCTTCATATGGATTCTCCTGTTTTTTTCTATAGTTTTTCTTTCCATCGCTTTGGATGAAGAGGGTTGATCTCCCTGCTGAAGATCAGCCATTGATGGTGTTGATATTCTAAGATTTATTACAATCTAGGGTTCTATGAAAATGGTCTGGGGAACCTGTAATTATATAGTTATATAATAATATTTCCGTGTTTGGATTCTTATTTGCTTCTAGCTCTTTAAAATTTACTTGGACTGTTTTTTTTTATAAGCTAAATTCAAAATAGTTATATTTTATCTTTACATTTATAAAGAGTAAAATAAATATATAATAAGGAATTTTTATATTACTTTGAAAAGAATTGTTCAAATATAGGTTCTGAATAAAAGTCCTGCATTTGATTAAGTTGGATTATTATTTTAGCTAATACTATACATTCTTATATATATATATATATATATATATATATATATATATATATATATATATATATGTATATATATATATATATTTGTATGTATTAAATTTTGTTATTGTATGTATTTATCTCGTTTTTTGTTACATCTTTTATTTTTTATTTTTCTCTTGCCCAATGAGGTGTAACATTTTAAAGAGAGCATTTTTTTTATTATATAGTTTGAATTACTTTTGTTATAGAGAGAAAATAAGAAATAACAAAAGAAGTTGAACTGGGGAAGGCGAAAATTTTACAGAATACAATATTTAATAGTTATGATTTATTTTAAAAGAGAGATAATATATACATAAATAATGATTTTTTAAATGACTTATTTACATAGAAACTCAATAATAAAATATTATTACAATAATTTATAAATTCTTATCATTTTATTATTCTAATAACCATTTTTTTTTCAAACTAAGCTAATTATCTATAGTAAAACAAAATTACTAATAAAGTAAATTAAAAGTATTCAAAAAAATTATAAAAACTATTTATATTTATAATGTTAACCAAGAAGATTCTTTTTTAATGTATATGAATTATTACTATTTTATTTTTAAACTAATTATCATAATAAAAGAAATCACCTACAAAAAGATAAAAAATTATTTTAAAAATTTATATGTACTTTTATATTTATTCTGTTCTAATAGTTTTTTATAATTTAATAATATTTGTTATCTATGATAGCATCAATGAAGGATATTATCTTATTTTTGGTATACAAATTCTTATATTTTACTCGTAACTAATTTTTAAAACTAAAATAATAACTTATAATAAAAACAATGTCTACAAAATGAATAAAAAATAAAATATTATAAAACTTATTTATATTTAATTTTATAGTTTTTAGTGATTTTTTTAATTTAATATATATTTTTTAGTTTTAGTTATTACAAAAAATATAAACGTACATGTATTTCTATTTCTACTAGTATTATATAATTAGTAAATAATAAACTACTTTTTTAATTAATAATAATTTTCATTACTAATAATACATGTCTATTAGACTTTATTTTTTTAATTGAAATCACTAAATTGAATAAAGGTAGTAATATAATAAAGTGTTAATATTTATTAATAAAAAAGAAACTATAATAGGTGTTAGAATTAATGTTTGAAAAGTCAGTACGTATCATCTGGGTTGATATAATAACTTACTTAGAAAGGTACCCACTTCATTTTTGTTACCTTCAATCATAATTAGGGAATCCGAAACTCTAAATCAGACTTATTATATATGCTAATAATAACTTTCCTTTTATAGTCTGTCTTTGTCAAGACAAAAGTCAGACCTAAGAAAAGTTGGACCTAAGAGTACGTCGGAAGTCTATTTAATTATAACGCACGGGAAAGTTAATTTTATTATATTTATTAAAGTAATTAATTAAAATGTTTTCTTATGTAATACTAAAAAATTTCATATTTTTATTAATTTTATTTTAATATTTTTGTAAAAATATTTACAAATTCTTTATAAAAAAGTTATTAAGAATTTACTATTAATTTTTTAAAATATTTTTTATAAAATACTTTTTAAAAAAAAATTATAGAAAACACTTGTTAATTTTATAATTTTATAAAAAATAATTATTTATAAATTATTAAAAAAATATAAAAATATTTTTCTTTTTTTACAAAAAGAAAAATATTATGTAATATAAAATTTTTTAGTTATAATAATAATTAGTTTATAATATAATAAACGTGTATAATATAATAAAGTTATTTATTTAAAAAACTATTTTTAATAAGACATTTTAATAAAAGGTAATATGTCATATCATAAGTTGAGAGGTTTTAGATAAACCTGATTGACAATTTAATTAACAGGTAATAAAAGTGATATAAATAAATAAATATATCACTTGCATTGTAATAAATTTAACATGATAATAACAATGCAAACAAATAGTAAATATTTATATTTTAAGAATAAGTATGTTTTCAGTTTTTGAATTTTGATGATAAATTATAATGTGTGATGTTCTAAACTTTGATAAATTTTGGTCTTTAAACTTCAAAAATAAGTATATGTAGTCATTTTAATTTAATCACATTAAATTTTTTTTTGACATGCCAAACACGTTTTATGGTAGTATTTGAGTTATTTATACCATATGACATATTTTCACTTCAATATTTGTTGGAAAATGTGTTTTACACGTAAACAAATTAACGTAATTGGGTTAAAAAAACTATATTCATTTTTAAAGTTTAAGAAACAAAATGTATTAATGTTTCGGACAAAGACGAATTTCAATTTCATGACAAAGTTCAGTAAGTAAAAAAATAGTTAACCCTTATATTTATTTTAAGATACTACTCCATTAAGCCTAAATTTTTTTAATGACATGATATTTGACCCTTTTAACTAAGTACAATACTGTAAAAGTTTAAGTTTCATCTATTCTTATAAAAAATAATTCATTGTAACATTTAGAAAATACTTAAAGAGTAAAAATAACTTTTATAAAATATATTTTATTATTTTATTATTGAAAAGATTGAGTTATAAGTAGAAATTTGTTAATTGAGTTTTATTTAAAAGACACTACTATATCTCTATATAAAGTAATTCATTTTTATCTTGGTACTCTCCTTAACTATTTTATATTCTACATATCTACTTGAAGATCGATGTTTCTTGTGAAGAATAACATTCTTATCCAATCAGAATCTTGAATAAAAATAAGTTCATATTTTATCTTTTTTTAGTCTCTACATGTGGCATGTTCTAATGTTACATGTGTTGTCTAAGAGCTTAAAATGAATTTATTTTTGATTAAGATTGTTAGAGTGCGTTTAGATCATTGATCTAAATTTTATTGTGCAAATATTGCATCTTGTGTGAGTAGAGGTGTATAGGATCAATGAAACTTTTGTGTTAGTAGCTCACAATTCGAATAAAAGAAACTAGTCATTTAAATTGATTTTATGATTTTTGTTGTGATTGGGTAAATTGATGATATGTGATATATTTGTGATTTGATGATAGGTAATTATCGACAGAAATATCCTTCGATAATTATCGTCGGACGGATCTGTCAGTAATGACAGTGGATGAACGAATGGATTTTTCGACGAATGTGGTCGTCGGTAATTACCGACGGACAGGTCTGTCGGTAATGGTCGATGGCTTGGTCGACGGATGTGTCCGTCGAAAATTACCGGCGAACTTATATAATCCATCAGTAAAGTATTACCGACGATGAGTTTACTGACAAATTTTTTGTTGTCGAAAGTTCGTCGGTAAAACATCATTACCGACAGATTAGGGCCATTATCGATGAATTCTGACTGTCGGTAATAAGCATTTTTCTTGTAGTGGTAGTAATGTTAGTTGTGTTATGCTATGTTAAATTATTGTCTTGATGGTGTGAATGGAATAAGTTGTATGTGATTAAGGACCAAAGTAAGAATATGTATATTATTTTAGATTGAATTGACTCCTTTTGTCTAATTTTGAACTAATTTGTAGCTACTATGGTTGGTAAAAGAGGTAAAAATACCTAAAGGAATCAATTATGCAAACTAATATATTCTGCAAAATTATGGTTCTATGTAGACTCGTTGGATGAGTCAAACCACCATTCGACGAGTCAAACCACCATTTGACAAAAATATTAAATTTAAAATCCAATGAATTCTAGACATTTCACTCATTGAGTGAGCCATACAAGCCTACTAAAAATGGGCTCCTAGGGGCTTGGTCATAGGGCGAGTGGAACTATTGCTATACGAAAAAATATTTTGAAAATCCAAAAAGCTTGGGGTGGTTAGGGTTGTTAGGCGAGAGTTGGGATCAGTGGATTTAAATGAGAGATTTTTCCTCCCGTGGATGGTGTAAGATCCGCGAAATTTAATTAATTACATAAATAATTAATTAATAAATGCGAGTAGGTTGTGCAATTATGACATTAAATTCTGTTATGTATAATGTGGAAAAGTACTAGCTCAAGTGGTTGAGAGTACTTTGATTGTGTGAGAGGATTTGGGTTCAAGTCCTATGTATGCCAATTGTATGTATTTTTGTTATTATTGTTTTAATGGTATGTTGGGCCACATTTTTGTATGAGATAATGCTTGAATTGTGTGTCTTAGCAAGAAACATAAGTTGGCCTGGTGGTTTAGCTTTGATTTGGCATTGGGAAGGTCATGGGTTCAAACCTTGGTGAGTCAAATTTAACTCTTTTTGGTGTAAACTTTAGCAGCCCCTTGAAAAGCAATAAAACCAAATTTAATCATATTCCCATTTTTTTTATTAACCAATTAGTAAGACCTATAAAAGGCAAAATTTGAGAAGAGAATAGGGTTTTGGAAGGCTGTTTTCTGAGAGCTTTAGAGGGAGGACGAAATTTGGGAGTGAAGTACAGAGGGTAATTGAAGTGTTGATAAGGCAAGCCTTGGTGATCAAAGGAAATTTCCCAATTTAACAAGTTAAGCTAGGGATTTTTCAGGTTAGGGGAGCTGAATCCGAACCTTATCTTAACTGCATTGTTTTTGTATGATTTTGATGAATTGCTGCCCCAAATTTCGTGCCATACTTGAGGGAATTCGGGATTGTGGATTTTGGGGACTGTTGCATTGGAATTTGACCTAAGAGTTGTCTATAATGGGATGATATGTTGTGCATTCTGTGATTATGCAAAGTTGGGTGGTTTGTGATTATTTTCGTGTCCAAATAATGCTCATGTGTCTATCTAAATTGTGCTTAATGAATTGGTGTGGTTGAGATATGTTTTGGGTCGTTGGTGCAATGTGTATGTGCGTGAATCAATGCCAGAACCTGCAATTATCGCTCAGGCGAGCTAGGCTCGCCTAGGCGAGACATGCAGGGACGTGTGTTCTCTATTTTGCTCGTGCATCTCGCCCAGGCGGTGTGATTTGGTTTTGGGCGATAGGTCGTCTCGCTTAGGCGAGTATACCTCGCCCAAGCGAGAATTCGTGGGTGTTTTAGGTGGTTTGATTGGACATCTCGCGTAGGCGGGATCGATTGTTGTTCTGAGCGGAGTGGCGTCTCACTCAGGCGAGCACCTCTCGCCTAAGCGAGATCTCGAGGGAAGGTTGGTGGTTATTGTTGAACTCGTCGCCTAGACAAGGTATATTAATTTTGGGCGAGTGGGAGTCTCGCCCAGGCGAGAATGATCTCGCTTAAGCGAGATAGGCTGGACAAGTTACACAAAGGAGTTTATTTTAAAGGAGTAAGGGTGTTGGGAAACTTCCAAAGCATGTGTTAATGCTATATTATTGGGATGAAGTGGAAATTGTAAAGTATGGTCTATAAGGCTTCTAAGAATATCTCGTTGGTGGGCTTGCTGGTGTTCCAAGGGTTGTGGCCCAGAACGTATATTTGAGTTGTTGCTCAGGATAGGGGTTAAGCACGTGGCATTCTATGGGTTGTGGCCCGGAATGACTTTCCTTGAGTTGTGGGCTCGGGATAGCGGATGAACACGAGGAACCTTGAGTTGTGGCTCGGGTTGGCGAGTGTGCCGGTGTGAGTGTGCTGGTTGTGGCCAGTACGGATGGGTCCAAATGGATTGCCCTCCTCAGTGGTTGCTGACGAGTTTGGTAGTCCTGGGACGTTAGGAACTATGTTTGTACTAGGGAACTCCACCTGGCATTACGGTGTGTGATCCGTAGCATGTTTTTCGCACGTGCTCTATCGGTTGTGGCTGATAGGTGTGGCAGCAAGGCACCTGGAGATACTCAATAGAAGATATAGAACACTACTTACATGGTTGTGGTCATGAGAAGAACTCGAACGAGGTTTCCTGATGTACCTATTATGCATGGTGGTGGCCATGTGGAGGGAAGGTAACGAGACTTCCACTAGGTGCATCGGTGTACATGGTGGTGGCCATGTGATGGAAATGGAGTAAGGTTATGTGGGAAAAGAAAGGATATGTTATATGGTTGTGGCCATGCAATATAAAGAAAGAATTTGTGTTGTTGTTATATTATTTGTAATGGTTATACATGTATATGTATGTTGATATATATTTTTGTGTGTTTCAACTGTTAGCTCACCCTATCTGCATGTGTTTGGCGATGATCGTGTACGCGGTACACGTGAGCAGGTGATGATGCAGGTGGAGCTGGTGAGGCTTAGTTGCGGAGCGAGGATGTTTATGGGAATTTTTATGTTCATGTTTTTATCACTCTATTTTAATATATGATGTAAAGGCTCATGACCTACTTGACAAAACTCACTGTTTTGTATTTATGGACTTGTTGGTAATACAATGAAGTTTTACATTTCCCGTGTTTTGGGAAACGAGACATTATTATTAAATGAGATTTTAAATAAATGCTGATGTATTATTTCTATTTTATTTTATTAAATTCGTAATATCCGGACGGGATGTTACAGATGGTCGTTAAATGGCACAGTTCTTGTCGAGCAAACACTTATTTTCTTGCATATTAGATTGGTTCAATTATATATATATATATATATATATATATAAACAATACTTACCTTATTCAACCAATTTAATAAATACAATACACCACAGTTCAATTAAAACAACTTATTAGATAGTACAACACTATTCCACATATTCATTTCAACCTTCACAACTCAAATATCAAACTCAATATACAACACATTTTTCTCATTTAGCCAATCATCATCACATCAACCAAATCAATCAAGTGTCACATACCAATTTAAAATCTAAAACACAATATCGTACCAACCAATTATTCTAACATAAAATCCAAGAATTAAGATTAGTTTCTCTTACCTTGGTTAAACTGTCATTTTTACTCAGTTGCTCCTTAGAACTTTATTTCTCACCGGATATCCTATCTAGACAAAATGATTAGAAATCTACACCAACACCATTCCTAGGCCATTTTTCTATATTCTCACAAAACATACAAAAAATCATATATTTAAGTTAAAATATATTAAATAACATATTAAAAAAATAAACAACAACAATTTCAAACAATTTAAATGTAAGCATACACAATAAATCAATTTTAAATAAAAATATATTAAATAACATTAAAAAAATAAATTTACCAAATAATAAAAAGATATAAAATTTAAAGCCATATTCAAAAATGGGAGTTGAACAATGGGAAAAGCAAGACACACACCATTGAGTTGGACAATGAGAAAAGACAAGAAGAAAGGTGCGCTTGTAATGGTCACCTCCAATGATGCACGGGTAATGAGAGAGAAAACAATAGAGAATAAATTTTTGGTTAAAATATACATTTGGTCCATATTTTCGCTTAGTTTTGTCATTTTATTCCTAATATTGTTTTCTTGTTCAATCAGATCTTAATTTTCGTCAATGTTGTTCAATTTAGTCTTTTTTTGCTAATGTTGTTTAAATGATTAACGACAATAAATGGTGATTGTCATATGTCACTTCATATTTTTTTGTTTTTTTATTATTTTTTATAATTTATTTTTATTTTTTATTTTTTATTTTAAAAAATATCCACCTGTCAACCCAACAACATGTCACATTTCAAAGTCAATGTTTTATATTCAATTTGGTCTTTATATTCATTATTATATTCAATTTAGTTCCAATTTTTTTTTAAATTGAACAATTTTGTCCATCTCGAAACTGAGACCAAATTTAATTTTTATATAAATGTTATAATGATGTTTTTATTAAAATTCACATTTTTATTAAATATTTTGGTTCAGAGATACAATTATTTTAATATTAGAATGAAAATTTTAAGGATGAGGACTAATTTTAAAATTTTAGATCAACGGTGGTGTTAATTCTCATCTTCAAATTTTCGTTCTAATTTTAAATTAATTGTAACCTTAAACAAAAAATATATAATAAAAATGTGAATTTTAATAAAAACATCATTATAACTTTTATATAAAAATTAAATTTGGTCTCAATTTCAACAAGGACAAAATTTCTCAATTTTAAACAAAATTGGGACTAAATTGAACAAAAATAACGAATATAGAGACCAAATTAAATGTAAGACCCTAGAAAATGACGTTTTAAAAGTGATAATGATTTAAAAATAGTGAGACTCGATTATTATAATATTAAAAGGTTTTAGTATAAATAGAATTGTTATAAACGAGTTTTATTATTTTAAGACACATCATCTCTAGAAACCATATTTCTAGAGTTCTCTGACTTCTCTCTAAGGGTTTTTCCCCTCTGTTCGCCTGATTGAAGATCTGAGAATGTAGAAGTGATCCTCACGACAATGTCTTCAAATTGGACGACGATCAGTTTCTCCATTCGCTTAAGTTAGGTTTTAGTCCTTTTTCTTTGGTCTTCTTCTAGTTTTTGACACATGTGAATCTTTTCTACTTGCATGTGTTCTTTTGATCTTCTATATGAGTATTTGTTGATCAGTGATCGTAACAATTGGACCTGATCATTCTTGTATTGTTCCTAGGTATAGATAGAGCATCTTGTGGAGCTAAAGGTGTTAAGTTGTCTTAGGGTTTATCCTAGTTTTCTATTGAATTGATCATCTTGATAGTTAATTTTGATGTGGTTTGTTGAAATTTTGACAGTTGATCCTAGACATGTGAATCTTCACTTTGACTGATTAGATCTTTGTTTTGAAGTTTGTGGTAAGAGAAATGATTTTCACCATTTTGATGTACTTTATATATAGCGTTATTTGCCCTGTTTTGCATGTTTCTCTTGTTTGACTGTTTTAAGGATTTTTGTGGTTGATGTGAAGTATGTTTATGGTTCTCATTACGATGAATTGAATATAATATGATGTGGTGAGCATATGCGATCAAGTTTGAAGGATTTCAAGGAAATGCTTGGATACAGGGGAATCTGGAAGCAGGCATCCTGACTCTAATAATCATTCAAACTCACATAGAGTTGAATAAGTTATGTGGTGAGAGTGGTAGGAGATCCTAGCCTTTGGACTTGTTCTTCGGTCATAGGCTAGGATTAACCTTGTGTGCTTGGGTGACGACCCCTTGTGTCTTAGTACTATACGAAGACTAGAAACCATCATAGGTGCAAACCTTTAATGGTACTTATATCTATGATATATATTCGGATAATTGAGTTTAGTGTCAACTGCTCGTGTGATTATAGATATAGATATATTATATACCATGTTTGTAGGTTTTTGGCATTATATAATTATATGTATGAATATTTCTTTGGTACCCTAGCTTACCCTGTTATGTGTTTTTGTGTTTTATTATATTGTTTGTCTCTTCTTTTGCGATGATCACCTATTTGGTGGGAACAGATGAAGTTGCAGGTGTTGCAAGACTTGTCTGATCAGTATATGAACAAACTCGTCTAATGTGTTTTCATAGACTCATTTAATCAATATATGGAATAACTTATCGAAAGTTTTTTGCTATACTCGTCAAATGTGTATTGCTAGACATGTCTTATATTTCTCTCTATACTCATCTAATTCGTGTATGAACATGCTTGTCTAATATCTATAGCAAGATTCATCTAATCAACGAATGAACAAACTTGTCTAATGTGTATTAATAAACTTATCTAATTTATATGTGGAAAGACTTGTCTAATGTATATTGCTATAGTCTTCTAATCAATATACGAATGACTCATCTATTGTGTATTATTAGATTTTTCTAATCAATATATGGAGAAATTTGCCTATCATAATCGAAATTACGACGTGATTACAAACCAAAAAAATAATTTTAAAATGGAGATGTTGGAGTCACCACATAGTTTATTATGAAAAAACTATAGAAAACCATAAAATAAGACATTGTCTACGAAAACTGGATTTTGAATCTAGGAGTCAATTACACGTAGGAAAAATGTTATCACCCTGCAGCGGTTGTCCTCGTCCAAGGGCAATATCTTTAATTAAACATGCAAATGGATATGATTTTAAAAATATTTTTTTCCTCAATGAATAAAAAAAGAATGGACAATAATATTTGTTTGGATTTTTAGGTACGACAAGGATTAATCCTTACACCTACATATCTCCATTCAAAATGGAGATTCATAATTATGTAGTTATTTTGAAAGATTTGTTTGTTTGAAGATGTTGATGTTTTTAATTTTTGACGATTTTGTATTTTTGATATTTTTGAGAAAATGAAAAAAACTAATTATTAGGGCAACACAAACGGTCACACGATTACTTAGACCTTTATTAAGATGTCACATAGTGCATACGACCATAGAAACATCCAAAAGAAGAGCTTACTGTACAATTCTTTTGAAAAAGAAAGGTACAAAGTACTACGATGATGCGATCACATCGATACTCATACCTTTTAAAATGTATATTTTGATTATTTGAAAAAAATATTAAGTATTAAACAACACTGACATCACATGAGCACTCATATATTTATCTCGAGATGTCAAACAACATGAACCATCATACAAATATCATAAAAGAAGCGTGGAAAATAATCTTTTGATTAGTTTTTTTTTCAAAAAAGAATTAAATACTAGAAGACGTAGATGAGCATAAAAATATATAAAATTGATCGAAAGCTTGTGAAATTAATTTTAATTTGATTTTTATTTATTGATTAATAAAAGAAATTGGGTCATTAAAATATAATTGTGGTTGAAATAAAATGGACCTAATGGAATGGGTCAAAATTTTGAGCAAATAAAAAGTTCTTGTATGAATAAACAATGGATTACGGATTGGTATCTGGATAAATCATTTAAACACCAACACCTTTCCCCTCCCCCAAGAAGTCAGTCATATGCATCCAACCTAATCACAGCTCACCCAATCGAACCAAAACAAAAACACAACTTCTGTCAAACACAGCTATTACCTATTTCTCATATCACACGCTTGTGTCCCAAAAGAGCTAACGGCATCAATCATCAACAATTAACCCTCAACATTCAATCATTCAAATAAAGCACATAATTTCTTTACCAATCAACACATTCGTACCCCAAGAACTGCAATCACAGTGGGCAGTGATCAACATTACCCTTAATCACAAACACACATACAATGTCATAATCAAATAAAACAAATACCCACCCACTCAAAGCCACAAAACAGAGCAGGATCAATTTAAATCACATTGATTCAACCTCAAAATCACATTAATGAAGGTGTGATTGGAGGGGAGGCAATGAGGGAAATGGGTGGAGAAAAAGGAGAAGCTTGGGTTTGTGTTGGAGATTGAAAGAATTGGGAGAAAAATGGCATATGGAATAAAGGTTCTGGTGTTCTGCTTCCATGGGAGAAGAATGAAGAAATTTTTTAGGAGATTGTTTTTGAGTGAAAATTAGTCAGGGAGAGAGAAGAGAGAATGCCATGTGGAGGGCCATGAGTGGAGAGTATTTTGTGGTGTCAAAAGTAAAAGTGTGGGTTTGATAAAATGAAATGCAATGGACCGTTGACCCATGAAGAAAACAAAAATGCGTATTAAAAATGTCAAAGTGTAGTTATTAAAAATAATATGGATCTAACTAGAAAAAAAGTAATGTGTAAAAAGAAAAAAAACACAGGTGCAGATATTAAAAATTAATTGGCCAAAACAAAAATGTAAAAGGAAAATAATGGTGAATGGAAATAGATTTTGGCTCTTTTTTTTATTAACTTTTTCTTCTTATCATCACCTTTCTTATACTTTTATTTACTATTTATTTTTTAATTTTTAATTTTTTGAAAATAAATTTATTTATTCGAATGAGATTGGGTGTTGATATGGTCTAATGTTATTTTTTCTTTACTCAATGTATTTATAGACTTGTCTAATAATTTTTTTTATACTCATCTAATTAACTTATGGAATGACTTGTCTTATATTTTTATGTTTAAATACTATTTTGGTTTCTGTTTTGGTCCAATTTGTTCAATTTGATCCTTTTTTTCTTTTTTGTGTTCAATTTGATCTCTCTTTTTTTTCAATGTGATCCCTGTTTTAAATTATGTTCAATTTCACCATTTTCGTTGACGCCGTTTAATTCGGTAACGACATTGTTCATATTTCGTAAACTATTTTAAGTATGACTATTTGTATTTTGTTCAAAAATGTTCCTATTTTAATTCAATTTGTTCAATTTATTTTCACCCTCCATTTCATTACTCTCACACTTCATCATAATCCTCACCATTCATTCCTTCATCACCCTTACCTTTCATTTCATGACCTTTCGCCATTGTCACCATCATCACCACTATCACTACCACTACTACTACCTTCACAACCAAACTAAAACCACCCCTATCACCTTATAACTACCACCACCACTACCACAACCACACTAAAACCACCACCATTACCAAATTAACCTCACAACCCCCTACAACCACATTAAATATTGTGCTTTATAAATAAAATAAAAAAATATCTAATTTAATTTGAATCAACTCTCAATATATATTACATTAAATTTTAAATTTTCAAAAAACTTTGAAAACTAACTATATATAAATTTAAAAAATTCTAAATAATGTTGAGGAGGCCATGACATCCTCTTGCCCTTAAAAGAACTGTTATTGTCTGATACCATATTAAAAAGTATATTCTAAGTCCAATTAAATTTTACAAAACTGAAATGTAATTTGCACCTACATATATACTATAAATTTTAGTGTAGTTTGCACCTACGTATGTACTATAAATTTTAGTGGATGTGAAACTTCTAACCATTTTATTTAATTGATTACAATCTCATTAACAAGAAATGTTATTATTCTTCATGAAGATTGAAATAGAATATTTCAGTTTCAAATTAAGAGTTATTTATTTTACTTAATTTATAAGTGAATCTTCTATTTTTTTTAATTAATTATAATTTTTGTCTTAATAAATTTGCTAAAAGAAATTTAATACAATTATTATTTTTGTATCAATATTATCTTTTACATATAAAAATATTAAAAATAAAATAAAAACTATTAAAAGTGATTATAGACGCTTAAATGTAAAAAGAAAAAAAGAAACATTTGTTTTAAATTATTTTTATTTTGCAAACAATTATTTTTCTTGCAAAAGACAGCTTCTTTTACAGCTTTCTAGATGATTGACAGATGAACAGAAAAAACGAAATAGTTTGTGAAACACATTCACTTAACATGTGTGTCTTTCTTTGAAAATGGTTATGTTGAAGTTCCAGCCGTGTTGAAATATTGAGTCTTTAAATACTGTACGTTCCTTATTCTACATTATTAATATAGTACAAACAAAGAATGAGGAATCTTCTTTTTTTCCGTAGACATATACATGAATGAATGAATGTGACCCACCATCAGTCTTTCATGCCCTGACTGAATTTTTAATTTAATATACACATTTATAACTATTTTTACTTAAAATTGTCAATTTATAAATAATATTATTTAATTTTAACAATATACAACATTCTTTATAGTTTTTGTTATAAAAATAATTTTATTTTTTTATCATTTTAGATTAACTCAACTACAATTTACTTTCCTTTTGATGGTTTTTTATTTACAGTGATTTTATTTTCTTAAATTGTGAATAAATAATCAAACTAGTTTACTAACATTTTTTCTATTATATTAAGAATTAAATATTATTTATTAACCTTGTTAATTGATTGAATGTACTATTATTATATATGTAACTTAGAATTTGAGTTTAGTTAATACAATTTTTTTCTATCATTTTTAACATTATTTTTGTTTTCTAGTGTCATTTTTATCGTCATTGTAAATTTTATAAGCACACAATTTAATCCCAATGTATTACATAAACATTAAAAATAAATACAATAATGTGCATAATTTATTTTTTATGTGATAATGTATATTTATTTTCTTCTTTCTAAGACAAATTATTCTTTACTGTTGTTGGTTACTATTGTCTTAAAACACAATTAATAAGTAATATAATTTATTATAATTTAGTTGATTTTCATTTAATAATTCGTAATAATTTTTGAAGGAAAAATTAACAAAAATATCATTTTATAATAAATTTATGAAAATTATATAAAATGGTTTTTTTCATTTCTAAATTTGGATCTTAAAATGGATAATATGTTTTATAAAATCATATTCTCTATTATATTTTATTTTATTATTTTAATTTATAAAATAGTGATTATAATTGTAATTTTTTATCTTTATTTTATTTTATTATTTTAATACGTAAACTTAGCGATTTTTATTTGTATTGTTGGATCTTAAAAAATATTATTATTTATAAAATTACATTCTAAACGTATTTTTTGGATTATTTTAATATTTAAAAATTTTAGATTTTTATTTGTAATTTTGAATTTTAAAAAATAGAATATTTATAAATTTATATTTTCTACATGTGTTATATGGTCATTTTGAAATATATAAATATTTTGTACAAATTTAATATTTTTTTATAGTCTAAAGTTGATACCAAAATATTTCAATACTAAAGTCTATATTCAGACAATTAGGGCATGTATAGGTTTCGGTTATTATAGTCGATACTAAAGTTGATTATTTCAAAAAATGTCACTGTATTTTTAAAGATTTTGTATGATTCTCTGAGTATTGACTTCGACTTTATAGAGAACCGGAGTCGTTATCCCTCTCCATAGTTCATTTGTAAATTTTTACAAGTCCGTGAAAGGCCAAGTTGCATCATGTTTAGGAGAACTTGTTCTTCTTCTCCTCCACCTATGCAGAACTCGGATTTTCATCCATTCTTTCTCCATAAGGTCATTCGTTGAGGTTCATTTATCTCTTCCCTCTTGTTCTTTTTTTGTTTCGTTGAGGTTTGTTTATCAATTCAAAATTCTAATGTTTGTTTTCTTTGTTTTAGTGTTGTTGCATTCCAAGTTTTCCATTGTCACTATGTCATGTTTGGGGTGCTCTCATGTAACCATTGTGACCTATTGTTGTGATCTCATTCTCGCTCTCGCTTTTAATCTCTCTCATTCTAATTCTGAGGCTCTCTCTCGCAACAATTTTAACAGTTTTACTCTCGATCTATCTCATACTCGCTCTCACTTCTGCTCTTAGGTTCCTCTCTCACAACAATGTTTTGTGAACGATTTTGGGTTTCCGTTGTGTTTATAACCGAATCCATTTGATATAATATAGGTTTTGGTTGGGATCCATACCCTTAAACCCTTAAACCTTCCTCTTTATTACGGTGGGATATAATTTAGTTCACCAACCGTATAGTATTAAAAATAACATATGTCAAAACCATTTGCTGTACTGGTGTATCCTTTAAATACATATTAATAAAATTTAGAGATAGAGGTGTTAAAATTTGGATAAAAGTGGGGATATCACCTTTATATCATTTACTGGATGTTGAAAAAAAAAATCTTAAATTATAAAATAATTTTTATAATTTTATTGTGTAAATATATTTTTTATTATGAGTAGTTTTTAAATTTTTTAAAAATATGATGACTTATGGATAATGTTGAAAAAAAAACATGTATATAATAAAATAAAATGATTTTATTATTTAAAAAAACATGTATATAATAACATTTGTTTGTAAAATAAATTCAGGAAATAAATACAGATAATAAAGAAAGAAAAGATATTATATTAAATAATATTTTTATCCAAGGTTTTAATTATTTTAAAATTTTAAAATTCTTAAGTTGTTATTTTAACATTTCTTATATAAATATGAAATCTTTCAATACTGATCTCCTTTAAAAAAAAATAGGTCACACAAATAAATTCACTTCGGACAACAAAAGTTGAAAAAAGAACATCTTATTACCCAAATCAATATAAAATATATATTTATACATTGTAGATTTTATACCGAGGTTTGTTCCTACTCAAACCAAAACAATCAAATCTATTTACATCGGGTAGATATAACAATCTATAAGCAGCATACAACAATAATGTTCACTACAAAAGTTTGGGGTCTAAATTATTCTCTTAGACCATCAATATTCCTTAATATTTTTCTTTTCACTATTATTTCTTTCTGATAGATCAAAATACAGCCACTTCTTTTTCTGATTGTCTAAAGAAAAGAACATAACAAACAACATAGTTTTTGGTAACTGGGGCTGGAATGAAAATAAAATAATAACATTACTATGAGATCTCTATTTTTAACTCACTTCTGCACTATTTTATGAAAAAATGGATATTTTTTACATAAATACTAGAGAATGAATAGTTTTTGCTTTTGATATGTTTTAGGTTTAATTTATATTATATAAGTTAGGAAGAAGTTAAAGAACATATAGAGAAGGAGTAGACTTTAAGTTTAATTCAATCTTACAAAATCTAATTTATAAGGTGAAGTTTGCACTTATTTATATCGAAAATGATATTTCAACATAATTTTTGAACTCAATTTTGACATGGCTTACGTGGCAGCCTTTTTTTATTTTTAAAGTAATTATTTTAAATGAGACCAAAGTGATGTGCACGTGCGCGGAAGTTACCCTGAAAGTTGTTTTTGGCAAAATGAAATTGTTGGTGAGATAGGGAAAGAGAAAGGCGGAGAAAGTGGAGACAGAGTAAAGTGTTGGTGAGACAGGGAGAGAGAAAGTCGGAGAAAGTGGAGACAGAGTGAAGTTCTGGTGTTAGAGAAGCGAAGCGGGAGGCCGTCACCGTGAGAGGAGACACCTGCGATAGCGACGATACTGGACGAGATCGATTCCAGTGGAAGCGAGTCGACAACAATGATAGCCATTCCACCGGAAGCCGTTCTGCAACGCCGTTTGAGTGTAAGGTTCCTGTTATTTCGTTCAACATTGGAAAAGGTTTGAGCTTTGGGGGAAAAACTTGTTTTTTATTTTCGTTTTTGGTGGAACATTGTTTGACTGAGTCCTTGGTGTTGTTTGCACTGTGGTGTGGTTTTGTAGTCTCCATTGTGTAGTCGCGTGTTGTGGTGTTTGACAATGGTGTGCCTTTGGGCAACACCAAATTTTTCAAAGTAGCACATTTGGGGGTTTTGGAATTTTGGTGGCCGTATGTTACTGACTTATGGTGGGAGATGGAAAATAGGAATTTTTTATGTTTCACAGGATGGGTTTTGGTGTTTGATTGGCTATAATTTGTTGGTGTTATTATGTGTTCTGATGATGTCAGGTGATGATGTTCTGGTGGTGAGAACTTTTATTGAACTTTATTTACAAGAATGTGATATGATGATGTTGTGCAGATGATTGGTGTGTGTTCCATTTTTGATATCAGAATCTGTAGACCAAAATATTTGATTGCACTCCCCACATAATCTGAGAGCACTCCCCACCTCTGGGTGCAGTTTTTATTTTTAGCATTTGAAAATGCTTCCAACCGAGGATGAAGAACGAATTTTGAGCACTTTGTAACTTTTATTTAATTTGATGTACATGACTCAGAGATCATGATGTTGTGCAGGTTATGGTGTGTGTTACATTTTTTATTTTGCCTCTGTAGACCAAAATATTTGGTTGCACTCCCCACATAAATGGAGGGCACTCCCTACCTCTGGGCGCAATACTTTTTTTTTATATTTTAAAATGCTTCCAAGCAAGCGCGCAGAAGGAATTTTGAGGACTCTATAACTTTTATTGGCGAATGCACACCAGAAAATATGGAGGCATTCTTAAAGAGAGCATCCACGGACCCTGGAACAACATTGTTTGCGGTGACGTTGACTAAATCTCAAGCAAAAGCAAGTCACCTGGTAATTACTCTTCTTCTAATGTGAATTCTCTTAAATACGATTAATACCTATGGATTCCACATATTTTTGGTGACGTTATTGTTGGTTATCTTAACAAGACTTGAATGTTGCTTTTGTTGAAGTCATCAAGAGCCTTGAAATGAATGTCATATATCTGGTTGCACAGAAAAATGGAGTGGAATGCAAACTTCTTGTGTCGCGAACGAAGAAATCAACTAAGTTTGGACAAGGCTGGAGGAAGTTTTATGTTGAAAATAGTTTGAAGGAAGGAGACAAATTGGTGTTTGAGGTAGACCATCTTCAAAAACAACCTATAGTTGAGGTTTACATTAATCGGTGTTACTGTGACGTTGCAAAGTCAATAGATTTAGTCTGATGTTATGACATCCACACAGATGTTTTAACAAGTGTTTTGTGTGTTTAAGTTCTCGTTACAAAAATTTAAATAAATTGTGGCATTTTGTTAGTTTTTTGTAACTTGGGAGTCATTTCTTTAATTAACATGTATTTGATGTTTCAATGTGCAAATACTGGTGAAATATTTGATACTTTGATGCAAACAAATTATTCATATAAGCAATACATTAGGTGCAACCTTATTTGGATGTAGGCAATCATGATTTAACAACAAAACAAGAGTAACATCAGTCCCAGAATTTCAGTTCCAACTATGGAGTCAAGAATAACTTCATGTGGAGTGGTGATGAATATTTTGGTTTTCGGTTCCCAGTCTTGTGTTTTGAATCCATCAACATTGTCAACATATTACAATTTTATTTACTAGGCAGAAACACGCATTTCAAACTCACAATTACGTTAAAAATTGGGGACTGAAACTACCCCAAGTGGGGAGTTCTTTTACATATTTTGGTTGACACAACCAGTACTTTTAACCAATTATAATTTCAAGGTTCGTATAACCAATTCTAATCTAAAAGTTTACAATCACGACAATGTGAACATATTACAATTTTATTTCCAACGAAAAAACATGTTCTTTAAACCAACAATTACGTTATAAAGTGGAGAGTGGAACTAAAACGAGTGGGGAGTGATGTTACATATTTTGGTTCACACAACCAGTTTTTATAACCAATTCAAACTTCAAACTTTTTTTAACCAATTGAAATTTCAAAATTTTTATTGACAACAATGTCAACATATTACAATTTTATTTGCTAGGCAAAAACAACCTCTTTAAACTCACTATTAGGTTAAAAAGTGGGGAGTGGAACTAAAACGAGTGGGAAGTACTGTTACATATTTTGGTTCACACAACCACTTTTTATAACCAATTCAAATTTCAAACTTTTTATAACCACTTGAAATTTTAAAGTTTTTATTGATGACAATGTCAACATATTACAATTTTATTTGCTAGGCAAAAACATCCTCTTTAAACTCACAATTAGGTTAAAAAGTGGGGAGTGGAACTAAAACAAGTGGGGAGTTCTATTACATATTTTGGTTCACACTACCAGTTTTTATAACCAATTCAAATTTTGAAGTTTTGATAACCAATTCAAATTTCCAATTTTTTATAACCAATTCAAATTTCAAATTACAATTTTATTTCCTAGGCAAAAACATCATCTTTAAACTCACAATTAGGTTAAAAAGTGGAGAGTGGAACTAAAACAAGTGGAGAGTTCTGTTAAATATTTTGGTTCACACAACCTGTTTTTATAACCAATTCAAATTTCAAAGTTTTGATAACCAATTCAAATTTTCTGTTTTTTATAACCAATTCAAATTTCAAATTACAATTTTATTTCCTAGGAAAAAACATGTTCTTTAAACTAACAATTACGTTATAAAGTGCGGAGTGGAACTAAAACGAGGGGGGAGTGTTGTTACATATTTTGGTTCACACTACTAGTTTTTATAACCAATTCAAATTTCATGTTTTTTATAACCAATTCAAATTTCAAATTTCAATTTTATTTGCTAGGCAAAAACATCCTCTTTAAACTCAATTACGTTAAAAAGTGGGGAGTGGAACTAAAACAAGTGGGGAGTTCTGTTACATATTTTGGTTAACACTACCAGTTTTACGGATTTTGTTACGGACCCAGTGACTGTATGATGCTAAAAATATATTTCCATGAAAACATAATTTGCACATCGTCTTTCATCCCCACCACATTCCTTAATGGGTACACAAGGTTGGTCACGGAATTTTGACAAAAAAAATGAATTCAAAACTGGGGACTAGAAAACAATTAAGTGGGGAGTTATGTTCAACATTCTGGTTCAGAGACCCAAAAGGCTTAAGCAATTTTTGAATATATGCCAACCACATCGTCTTAAGTCACCAACACATTCCATAATGGGAACAGATGGAATTCTGAAAAATCAAAAATTTCATAAATGGGTCAACCATCGTCGTTGTGGTGTGCCGGAGGTGTTGGATTTTTGAAAGCCTTAGTGGTCGTCTTCTTTGATTTACTGTGCAAAAACTTCCAAACACACTTTACACTTCAAACGTGAAAATGGTGGAAACGTCGTCGTGGATGACTTCTAGTCACACCTCTGTTCTCTGGCAACCACAAACGTCTTCTTCTATGACTTTTGATCTCTCTCTTTCTCTAATTCTCTAACATCTAGAGTTTACCCATGCCTTTTGCTCTCTCTGTCGGTCTGCCTTTCTCTCTCTCTGTCGCACCAACAACTCCACTTTCTTCCCCTTTCTCTCTCTCTGTCACACCAACAATTTCATTTTGCCAAAAACAACTTTCAGGGTAACTTACTTCCGTGCACGTGCACATCACTTTAGTTTCATTTAAAAAAATTACTTTAAAAATAAAAAAAGGCTGCCACGTAAGCCATGTCAAAATTGAGTTCAAAAATTATGTTGGAATATCATTTTCGTATTTATATACTATAAATTTCTTATCTTTAGTTTATGTGAGACTTTTAACACATCCCTCACGTTGAGGTATATATATTTTGAGTTTAGAACTTGACATTAATAGGTGTATGTCTAACAAACATCGAATTTCACTAGAAATAAAACAATTTACAATATATAGGTGCATGGAAATTTCCTCTTATAAACTAATTTTGTAAAGTTGAGTTAGACTTCAAACTCAGCTATTAACATATTTGAATGTAATAATAAGAATCAAAAGAACTCATCGACTGGTTTGAATAATTTCGTTGAAGTCACTACAAGCAATAGAAGTACCAGTCATTTGTTATTCAATCTCAATCTGACAAACAACTTCAAATCAACAGCATCTCATGGCATTTAAACTTCAAATGGAGAAAGCATAGCGCGCCTTAAAAGCTCTCCCGATGTTCCTTCACAAACCTTTTCAGTCTCTCGCTCATGGCGGTTGTTCCTTGCGGATAGAAACACTTGCAGAATACAAATTCATAAACAAAGAGGAGGGTGAAGTGATCATATAAGATTTGCATGATTAATGAAATATTTATCTTAAAAGTATACTTGAAGAGGTTTGATTAATTGATTTGTGAACTAAACAAAGCAAAGGAAAAATATCAGTGATTATGCATACTTGTGCTTGCAGAACTTGTAGCATTGAGTTTCCATTGCGTGAAGAATGGAGACTCTTGACCTCAATGGTCTCTTCCTGCAGTATGCGAATGATTTCTGTAAGAATGAAGTTGCTGTCAAATCCACACGTCAGAATGATTTGCAGAGAGGAACCCATTTCATGAATCTCAATTTTCGGTGCTTGAGAAGTGCTGGAACAGCCACTACGAGATCTCTTCTTCTGCATTAAGCTTTCTTTCTTCTCCGCTGCAATCTTCACCTTTGTCTCTAAGTTCTTGATGTAATTGGCAGCCTCGTCTATTAGATCACCACGTGATAATGCTCCACCCTGAATTAACAAAAAGTTACCCTCAAACAATGCACAGGCATACACATAATTTTTAGAAAAACACTATACTATATTTTTCTTGAATAAATCCATTCATGCATGGTGCAGGGAGAGAGCGAAAACAAGCCCTGGGAATATTTATGTTAGGCAGAAGAGAGTTAAGCTTGGAACAAAGGTTGGTCATGTGCGATCTCCTGTTTTTTTCTGCAATCCTTCTTTGGACCCCCTTGATTGAAGAAGAAGGTTGATCCCTTTTCTGCTGATCAGCCATTGATCCTGCTGATGTTCAGATATTTACAACTATTTAGGGTTCTGAAAGAATGGTGCGGGGAGATCCCATTTTAAAGATGTATACGTCTACTGTAATGTGAACGGTGACTACATTTCTCAATCTTTTCCCACCCTCTCTCTCCATCGTTCATATTATTACTGATACACTTAGTAGTGAAAAACATATGATCGTGTTTATTATTGTTTTTATAATTATAAAAGTAAATTTAAATAATTTTTACAATTTTATTATATATAATTTTTAGTTTTTTCATAACTATTTTATTATATATACTTATTTTAGTTTAAAAGAATAGTTAAATTAAAAAAACAATTATTTAGAGGGTAAAATTGGAAAAATAATTATTTTGATTTAAAAATCATTAAAACTAAAAACAAAATGTGTGTACACCATGAGATAGAATCTCTTTGTATAATAGTATAGATAGTGTACATTATTATTATTATTATTATTATTATTATTATTATTATTATTATTATTATTATTATTATTATTCTTTTGAACTTTGATACAATACAAGAAAACTCAACAGTAATCGATTTTAGTGACTAATTTAGATACTAATTTACAAAATTATAAATTATTGGTTATTAAAATAGTTACTATTATGAATAAAAAATTATAATTGGTTACTCAATTGCTCTTTAAAATTAATTACCAAGGTTTTGGCTAACAAGGTTACTCAAAATTAGTAGTAAGGTTTTGGTTACCAAATGAATTAATCTCTAAATTGGTTTCTACTTAATTAGTTAGTGACCAATTTAGTGATCAGTTATAATTTTTTTTTGCATGTCAAACACGTTTTCGGATAGATATTGAAGCGAGAATGTGTCTGTGTAAACAACTCAAATGTTAGCATGAAACACATTTAATACATAAAAAAATTACTTAAATTATGTATGAGCGGTATCATGAAAATCTCCTAACCAAATTGTTATTTCACAACCTACCATGAAAACAAAGGATTTAGATACTATTACTACTAAGGCAAAATCTATTAAAAAAAATATGATTCACCATTATTAAATAAGTTTATGCCTCCTATTTCAATGAATTGTGACAGTCAAATTGTTTTATCTAAAGTTTCTAGCAAAAATGTTAATGATAAAAGAAGACATATAAGAGTGAGATACAAATCTATCAGAAACTTAATTACTAATGGTATTATCCCTTTTGACTTTGTCCGGTCAAAAAGAAATATTGCAAATCCATCTACCAAAAGATTGATGCATCAACAAATACTTGATTCTTAAGTTGGAATGAGACTAAAGTTCATAAATTAGTTGTAATAATGACACACATCTTCACAATGAATGGAATTTAATGAGTAAGAACTAAGTTGTTTACTGACTAAAGTACACAAGCTGATTTGAATAAAGATTATGTCTCATTCATGTCGTTAGGCCTACTTTAAATTGTGGCAATAATCATGTTGGTTGAGGTATATGCATTATTATGTTTATTTTTTTAGAATATCTCTTAATAAACTCAATGACAATTAATGTAGGTGTACAAGTCATAAACTACCTTTAAGGCTTTACCTAGTGAGTCTGATGGTAGGGTCTTCTTATGAGACATGCGAGCATCTCTAAGTGACAATTATGAAATAAGATATATACACAAGGTCGCAATGTACAACCACGACTTAAAACCTAACATGAACACTAATATGGTATGTTACTTACTAAAACCTGATTATAGGGGATGTAACTCGGGGCAATTTAAGTCTATATATTTTCTCGAGTGAAAGCTTATAAGCACGAAGTGTAAGGTTCAACCTGGAAGATTTGTTACGCTGAAATGCAATATTTTATCTTAAAAGATGATATATTTTATTTTTTTATTTTCTAAATGATGTAGCGATTATTAAAAATATTTAATATAATTTAAAGAATAAATAAATAAGTAATCCTATATTAACTCCAAGATGTGATCCTCAACTCAAACTATTTCCTATCCTTCTTCGTTAAAAATTTATCCCATATTTGTTATAACAAATATTTACCTTAATCTATTTTCTTTTATCATATTTCTATTTTATTATTATTATTATTATTATTATTTATTTTTATGATTTATTTTGGTTATTTCACTAAGAACTTTAAATAAAAGTCACAATATCATGACACACGAAGTCTTTTCAGAATATCTAACATCAGAAAATAAAAATAAAATATAATCAATTATTAGTAAAATAAAATTTATTAATGAAATATGCCAAAATTTGAAGTCAAATAAAATTGTACATATAGAAAGAGTGGTAGTAAATTTTAATATTTTTAGTCCTTACTCGTAGTAGTCAGGAGGAGGAGCTTAACGTCATACAACTTAAGCAATTTAAACATTTAGAAAAGAAAATATTACTTTCTATTCCCGTTGTAAGAAAATGGAAATAACAGCACAACTCTGACCCTTCATTTTCAACAAATCTAAAGAAAAAGTTCATTAATTATTTTCATTTTGACATGTGCAATAAGAGTGTTTTTTTCTTGGTTGAATTTAATAAGTTTCAAATTCACATTGGGTCACCTTCACATTTTTCTCCAATACCTAATATCTTTTGTTTCATATAATATCTATTCAAACGTTTAATCAAACTAGTGTTCTGTATTTGTTATCACGTGCAAATTGCATTGTCAGCTATTTAATTGTAATTTACCTAACCCTTTGAAGGAGCCGTGGTAGGTTTTTACTTGAGTCCTTAGCATGGTTCAAATGAATTTGATTATGTAGAATCTCTAACATTGATGGTGATTGAACATAAATGATACAAATTGAGTAGGACTTTCAGAGGATCTTACTATTAACATAAGATTTGAGACATTAAGTTGTATTCAGTTTTAAGGGGATGGTCCATAGTCATTATTTGGATCTTAAGGAGATTTGTCATAGTTAGTATTTATCTTTATAAAAAGATCAGTTGTAGTTAATATTCGATCATAAGAAGACCGTCCATAGTTAGTATTCGATTTTAAGGAGATTGATCGTAGTCATAAATTGACATCTTACATTATTCTAAGATAATAATAACAAAAGATGTATACAATTCATAATTAATATAGTTCCAATACATTGTATACCAAAAATATTAATTGCATCGTAAAATTTTAGTTATTACAAAGGCAAATAAAGGAGCTGAATGGTGAAGGAAAACAACAAATGCAAAAACAATAGGGTTGATGTAAAGAAGATCGACACATTGCAATGTTATGTTTTGTTCGTCTAACATAAGAATAAGAATTTAGATGTGGCAGAGGAAAACGATGGAGACGAATGGCAGAGTCGGAAATATTAAGGTTGATACGAAGAATAAGATACATTTCTCCAATAGTCTTTAAGTTTGTTTGTCTAATGTCAAGGATGAGATGCAATGGAACTAAGTAGAGGTGACAATATGGATCTGGTCCAGTGGGTTGACCCGCATACCTATTAAGAAAATATAGGGTGGGCCAGGACATTGAGTCTTGGCTCGTATGAGTCCGGCGTGCAGAAGTCCACAGTTTGTGTGAACTGGCTTGCGGCTTATGCGAACCGATCCACTAGCTCACATAGAAAAAATTGTACTTGTGTATATCACTTACTTTCTTTTTGGACTTCTTCATGAACATTCTAAATTCTAATGTGACTGAAAAATGCAAGTATTATGTATTTTTGAATGTGATAAAATTTGAATAACATATCATGTATGTCAAAGTACAAATATGAATATGATGAATGTTGAATTATCAATTTATCATCAACTTCCCAAAGTCTTTGCTTAATATTGGGAACTGGTTAACGTTTCTCAATTTGTTGAACATTAAAACCTTTATGATAAGATTATTTAAAAAAAAAAAACACAGGTTGGTTTGCAGACCCGCATTTATGCAGGACAGGACAAAATTTTCAACTCACGTTGAAAATGCCAATCTGTATTTTGCGGACCAAATATGAAACTGGCCTAAACGAGCCGGATCAGCCTGCATTGTCATCCCTAAAAAGAAGTAGTGAAAGTAAAAAAAAAAAGACGGAGACAAAACAATAAAAGATATAAAGTTGTTGAGTTTTAGATTTAATTAAACTTACCATAGTTACAAGTGGTAGACAAACATAAATCTCATATTATTCTTATTAAACACGGTATATAAATAAATTAATTTAAATTGGATTAAACTTGACTAGATAATAAATGATACAACCTAATTTAATTTAATTCAATTCAATTCAATCGAATTTAATCTTCATTTAACCCAACATATAATCAATCCGTGTTATATAAGTTCAATGAAGAGTATAACCAATCATACCGTAAATCTAATGACAAATGACAAGTGTAATACTCAATTTAGCTGTAGTTTATTTCTGATTCAAAGTGATTTTCATAATCCTATATAATATAAATAATAGAGATCTAAATTAGTCAAATTGCGTACTCTGATTTTATTTTCCTGATATATATATATATATATATATATATATATATATATATATATATATATATATAAACAGGTGTAAGTATATCTACCTTCCAATGAAATGTTTCCGTAATTAAAAATTTTATTTAAATATAAAAAATATTAAAAATAAATAAAAATAAAAGTAATAATTATTTAAATATAATAGTTTTTACAATTGAAAAAATGTAATAATTATTTAGTTTTTGTGATGAATTATAATACTTCATATTAATATAGATCTATTTATAATAAAAAATAAAAATGATATATAAAATATTTTAAATAATAAAGTATAACAAAATTATTTTTTTTTAATTTAAATCAATATTACAAGAGATTAAAATTGACACTAACATCATATAAAAAATTATCCAGTTAGTGTGAAAAAAAGTGTATTTAGTGTCGACCTTTTTTGTCTAAAGCTTACGCAAACAAACAAGACTCAAAATTATATAAATATTAGTGTTAATTTTGCGTTGTGCACATATGTGAGTTAAATCATGGATGTTAATTGATAGCGTTGTCTTTTTGAAGGTTGACTCTAACTAACATCAATGTAATCGATGTTAAATTATCACTAATTTTTAAGTTAATTTTTTTAATTAAAGCAGTAAAATATTTCTATTGTAAACTTTTTTGCATCGACTTGATTGATGCTAATGACAATAACTTAAAATAATTGTACAGTACCTTCATATTCAAATCATATAAATGAAAGTAAATAGATGGATGTAGTGAAGAAGATGAAGATGAATGAAGAAGATGAGTATAAATGAAGGAGATAGGTTGAAGAATGTTGATGAAGTAGATGGAAAAAAATGTAGATGAAAGGGATATCTGGATGAAAGAGATTAATGTAGGTAAACAAGATAAGTAATAATGAAATATATGAGTGCCAGAATATTTATAAATATGAACAAAAAATATTACAAAATTTATATAGAAAGTGTAAAAGTAAAATTATGAGAGAGGAAATTTGTCACTTTAACTTTGAACTTTTAGATTAAAAATAATTAACAATTCATATATAATATTAAAAACACATACGGATTAAAATATATAACTTATTGTTCACTTAGTCAAGACCAATTTAAATAAATATAAATATTAAAAATGTTGACTTAATCAAGACCAATTTAAATAAATATAAATATTAAAAATAAATGGAGTTAATATACTTTAACTCCGCACTAATCTTACTTATTTTAGTTTATATTATATTTAATATCAACACTAACTTAAATAAATAAAGTTAGTGTCCATTCAGTTACATAAACTTATCTTTTTCTTTTTATTAGTATTTGTTTAATTGATGTTAATTATAATAAATAAGATATTAAAATTAAATAAGACTATTACATGTTAAGTCGATGTTAACCTTATTTTTTTCATATTTCTTTTATACTTAGTCCCAACCTAGTCAACACTAAATTAAAGAAATATAAATTTTAAAAGAACATAATATTAGTGTCAGCTAAATAAAGACTAACTTTTTTTTTTACTTTTAATATTTAAGATTAAATATACTTTTATCTCTTAACTTTCATCGAAAATTGAAATTAAACTTTGAAATAATTCAGTCCTCCATTTTTAGAATGAATGAATTTAGTTATTTTAACCAAATTTTATTTAGTGTATTTAACGTTTCAAACGCATTTTTCATCTAATATTGAAGCGCAAAAATATGTCAAACAGTGTAAACAACTCAAACATTATCGTGAAACGTGTTTAAAACATCTAAAACACTTAACAAAATCTGATTAAAGGACTATATTTACGCATTTCTAAAAATGAAAAATAAATTAATACAATATTTGAAAAAAAAATTAATTCCAACTTTTACTAAAAATTAAAAGATTAAAACCATATTTAACTCTACTCATTATTTCAGTTAATATTCGCTAAATGACACTGACACAAGTACTTATTTAATAAAAAGTTTAAAAATAATTTTACATATTTTTTAGTTTTTTTTTAATTAATCTTTTCGTCGAATTAAAGTTAACTAAACTACAGTTAACATTGCAGTTTGGTCAATACTGATATTTGAAAAGTTATATTTATATTTACTTTGTAATGATTAAAATGAGTCAAATTTTTGACCCAAACATGCAATATCTGACTAAGACAATAACTACACCAATTACCACAACATATAAGAATACCCACATTCAACTTTCTTATTTATATATATATATATATATATATATATATATATATATATATATATATATATATATATATATATATATATATATATAATATATTTTTTAAAA
>Ga0214545_1002907_pt1 | contig 32937 bp, 26 predicted proteins | sample CNSS4metaG_FD_160064 | JGI IMG/M metagenome (GOLD analysis project Ga0214545, IMG submission 160064) | Root nodule microbial communities from cowpea collected in UCLA plant growth center, Los Angeles, California, USA - CNSS4 | ecosystem: Host-associated > Plants > Roots > Nodule | place: USA...
GCGCTGTATCTCATGCTGCGAATGTGCAGTGAGGGACAGAGCCAAACGGGTGTGTGACTTAGTCTCGCCCACAGAGAGGGTCGATCAAGCCAAGCTTCCAACCGAAACGTCCGTTCTGCGCGAGGTAAGTCTTTGAAAAGCTTGGTGGGCGCACCAGGGCTCGAACCTGGGACCCGCTGATTAAGAGTCAGCCGCAGGTTTTGAAGAATCAATGACTTGCCGGTCGCACTCTGGGGCTTAACCGGCCGGGAATGGGTATTCGTCGCACGATCGTAGAGCTCCGCTGCACCGCCTGTTGGCCAAGTGCTTGGACGCGGAGGCAGAAGTCGCACAGCGAAATCAAAAATCCGCTCAATTCATCCAGCGATTTCAAGGCTCATTTGGAAAAAACGGCTGAAATGCCCTTTAGCAAACTCAAGCTTGGGAGTCATCTCCAAGCGAAGACGGCTTTTCTCCAAGCGAAGACGGCTTTTCGCACTGCATCACTTACCGCAGGTCCGGTGACAAAATGCACCGACGGACCGCGGATGGGCCTAGCGCGAGTGACCCGAAGCATGGTGATCATGAATCGCTTTGCCAGCGCCTCGCCGTAGTATGGCGCCACCAGGTCTCGCGCTAGAAGAGGCACATTCGGGTCTGCGACCAGCCCGCCGACCGGCAGGTGCATCAACCGAAGCGACTTCTCGTCATCGATGTCGCTGTAGAGAACGACATTGATGAACTCCTCGATGTCACGAATGATTCCGTGCCAAGTCGGCAGCGCACCGCGCGCATCATACTGTGCCAGATGCCTCGAAATAGCCTCGCCGTGAAGCCCGATTTGCTCGTCGATCAGACGGATTGCCTCTTTCCGCCCGACCAGTTCGGTGCAGTCGCTCAGGACCTTCCCCTCCCCTGAATCCGAATAGCTTTCCGGTTGTCGGAAAGATAGTCGACGCATTTGAAGAATCGAATTTCGCTACAAAGCGATTCGGCGAAGCGTCATCCTCCAAGCGTTCCTCAACCCCTTCCTGAATCGTTATTCCTCATCGTTCAAGCCCGTAAACGACTGAAACAGCATCGCGGCCGTGACTTCATTTCTTACAACGTCCATTTCTGCGGATGGTCCCGCCTTGAAGTGCCCTCGTAACGCGAGACATGCCTGAAAGGTTTCAACCCGCGAAGCGGCGGTTGTAATTTGTCTCAAGGCGGCATGATGGCGATCGTAGTCCCCGGCTCTCACCATTTGGGGCAGCATGTCGATGATCGGAAGCACGGTCCCTTCCCGTTCTGCAGCCTTATGGGCGACGATCTGTCCAAGCACGCCACAGAGGAAACCGAAATCAGGGGCAATGCGTATGGCGAAACGGCGTGCACGCTGCGCCGTGGACGATCGATTTGCTTGTTGTTTAACCTTTCCCTCGTGCTTCCGGATGAAGGTGAGGAGCCAAGCCTCAATCTCAACAAGCGTGCGTCCTCCACACCACATCGAGACTAACGTCTGAAGCGCATCCAGTATCCGCCTGGCTGTGGCTTTGGGCGCTGTCGTATTTGTGTAGGCTCGGCCGAAGACCGACTCGAGGGCCGCCTCCCTGACAAAAATCGTCAAATCCAAAGGGTGTTCAGCCACGACATCGAGCAACCATCTGATCCAGTCTTCGGTTGCGGTCTTATCAACCGGCGCCTGATCAAGCGCCTCCTCCAGCCGCTCGATGAGTCTTGGAGGAATACCGTTCCGTACAGCGATCTCCCGCTGCCAATCGAGAACGGGCGGATCTTCCAGTTGCTCCTCGGCAGCTTTGAGCGCGGTACGGCAGCGTTGGAGCCATCGATCCGCTCCTGGAGCATCAGCTTCTTTCAGCCGGAAGTACCCCAGAGAGCGACGGACAATATCGTCGAAGCCGCTCTCGCCCGCTGCTGTGACAGCCGACAAACGCCGGATAACCGACTGCATTTTCGGATCGGTATCGGCGGATACCTCGATCTGATCGAGCAGCAACTCGATCGGATCATAGATTTCCTCACAGGCATCCTGCTCGGAAAAGACCGTCTTCAAGATTCCTTCCTCCGGTAGAGCGAGGTTCGCTCTCTCTACTCCAATCGGCTGTGCAGGTATGACGATTGCTAGCCCGGTTGCTGCGTATGCCGCGCGCCCGGCCCTTCCTAGCGCATTGAGTATCTCGTGAGGACGCAGATCCGTGCGGGGACTGCCACTTGGGTCATCAACCGCGCTCCTGTCGGTGCCTGCGAGGATCACCACGTCGCACGGCAGATTCAATCCTTGCGCAATGGTTGATGTCGCGGCGACCACATCGAGGCCCAGATCGTCGCTTTCGATCTCCCTGCGAACCCGGAAAACGCTTTCCGTCAGCCTCCGCTCCAGGGGGAGCAGATCGCCATGGTGTACGGTCGCCCTGCACCCAGAGGGATCGAATGTGGCTTCGGACGATCCCACATCTTTGAGAACCGACTTCCGCATCTCCTCCTGCGCCTCATCCAACGCGATCGTAGCCCGCGCCAGGAGTCCATTGATCTGATCTGCAACGCTTCCACATGCCTTGGTATCGTTGCAGAACACGATCACACGCTTTCCGACGGACGCGTAGTCCGCGGCAATCTGCGCAGCGACTTCGTTCCTGTTCGATGTAAATCGGCCCCTGGCGTTTCTCACTAGCGGCGGCCGTCGATCTGAGAGTGCTTGCACGACTAGTTTTTCCGGCCTCTTGGGGTGCCAGCCTGAGATCAACGAGAATAGCCCGAGCGGCTGTGCGGGAACGCGGTTCTGTGCCGCCTTACTTTTCATCCTCAGTGCTTCTTTCGCGGCCTGAGCAACGTCAGAGCGGTCATAGATGACACAAGAGCGAAGTTGTCGTGTTGGCTTCCAAGGATCGTCGAACGGCTCGACCTCCCTTCCCGTCACACCGCGCAGCCAACGCGCAATTTCGGCGCCGTTGGCGACCATGGCAGACAGCAGCAGCAGGTCCGCTTGCTTGCGATGACGGAGAAACGTCAGAAGCGCCAGCATTGCGTCGATCGCTCGCGCGCTCACCTTTGATGAGGTTTTCGGATCGTCTGCACTGATGAGATGAAATTCGTCGAATACAAGAAGCCCTACCTTTTCAAATAGTTCTGGTGCGAAACCCAAAAGGGCAAGGCAACGCTCTGGCGTCATTACGGAGAACCGTGGCAGCCTCTCACCAAGCTCCTCGAGGGCGACGTCTTCGACAACGCTGACCGCCTCCAGGCCCCCGATTTGCGCAGACATGTCCGTTTCGACCTGATCGACCAGAGCATGCGTTGGCGCTAGGTAGACGACGCTCTCCCCCGCACATAAGGTCGCTGCAATTTTCAGAACAGATAGAGTTGTCTTTCCCGAACCGGTCGGAGACGTCATCACCATCGATCTGCCGCGGTTCAGGTATCCGGTCCTGATTGCCTTCAGATGATTGATCCATAAAAACGGACGCGATTGCGCCTGCGAGAGGAGCCAGTCGGCCCAGGCCTTCGGCTGCGCACCGGATGGTGTTGGAAGCCGAACTAGCATTGAAGCCTGCATGCCATTGACGAGGCGGCTCAAGAGCGTTGCCAGATGATGCGGCCCCGCAAACTGGTGATGTACCGTTCCCTCAAGCCCCAGCTTGAACTCTACTGCCGATGCCTCCGACAGACGGATGACCCGGCTCAGCCTTGAACGGACCTCCGCGTCAGGAGTGGCGCTTCCGCGCGCCTCCTGACCGAGTCCCTGGACAACATACGCACATTCCCTCAGAAGGAGGTCGGTAGCGACTTCGCGGCTGTCACCCTGCGTAATGAAGTCTTCGTCGAGGTCACGCTCTATCAGCGGGGTGAGATTGCCGGTTGCCAACTCCCGAAGGCTAAGAATCAAAGATCGTCGGACGGCCCGCCGTTCGCCCCTGGCCCTCAGTTGACCTGCAACTTCCGCAGCATCAGCCGCGCGGTCGGCAATCAGGAACAGGAGCGTCGCCGAAATCGACGCTCCTACAGCATCACCCGAAACAAGCGTCGGCCGGTCTAATGCGGCTTCACGAACGCGGCTCAATATCTGATGAGCACTCGCTGCGACGAAGGCCGCAGCACGTGTTTGCTCTGGTCGAAGATTGAGTGCGACATAAGCCTCGAAGGTCGAAGCAAGGCGCCTCACCCGGTCGATCACATCGCTTGTGATCGCAGATGCCCCCAGAAGGCGGACTGTGGCCAGCTCTATGTGCGCGGCCGTAAGTATTTCGTCCAATATTTCCGGGTCCAGACCAGGCAGGTCCGGTGCTTGGCGTAGAAGAACGCGGGAACTTGGATCAAACACCGGCGATCTCCTTGACTTTCCCCGCCACCTCGCCTGCGAGGAGGGCCAACCCACTCCGCACGTTGTCGAAGGCCAACACGCCGGCCGTCCGCGATTCGAGCGAACCACCGGCCACGGCTTCAAAGCCGGCAATGATGTGCAGAAAATTCCCTGCCTTGCGCTGATCTTCGCCTGTCGCCACGGCAACCCTGAACTCGCGCGCGCCCTCCCAGAACACGTCGTCAACCGCCGTCTCGGGATCGATGTTTGGGACACTCTTGAGCAGGGTTACGAGTTCGGCGAAGATCTCATCGTCGCGATCACCGCTAAGAATAGTCCCGATCTCAGGCCATACGCTGGAACTTATGAGGCTACGGGGTGATTTCGAAGCCTTGTCCTCACAAAGCACAATTCGCTTGATCTCGCGTCCATTCGCATCCAAGTCGACGATAAAACCGTCAAAGCCCTTATCTGCCTGCCGCACATGGGGAGCGGTCATATAGCCATTCGGAAGAGCCATTCTCGCGGCGACCCACGAGATATGTTGGAACAGTAGGCCGTCGCGATGAATAATGGATGTTCTGATCCGCTTCTCCGCGGCTTCCTTCTCCGCGTCGCTGCCCGACCGACGCAACTCTAGGTCTTCCGCATGCGGAGCCGTCAGCTTTCGCACGACATTCTGTACCACCTTGCCCTTTGAAGCCCGTCGGCGCGGCTCCAAGGCATTGATCACGCGCTGAGCGTTTTCCTCCTGTCGCAAATACAGGTAGGCAATAACTTCAATCAGCTTGGCACGGCTTTTCTTGTTAATCGACCATTCAGAAAAATTGCATTCGGTAGTAATGGACGTCTTTAGCGAGAGCGGCATTCTAAATCGCTTCCGAATCTACGAATACTTCCGTGTTCAATCTGAGCGCGCATTTCACCGAAGTCACCCGTTAAAATGCCAATTGTGGTCTCCCGCTGGTCGCTAACGCGCGGCACGCGGTTAGATCGATAAACCGAACCATGGGAGGATAGCTCGAGAGGTAGTCTTCGAGCGACCATCCAAGTTTGACACGATCCCGACGATCGGATTGGGCACGTTATGTGCAAGAACCTCGAGTGTTCGCAGTAAGCCGAAGGTGGTGAACTTTCGCGCAATTTGAGCACGTAGAGGGTCGGACGGCACGATCACGAGAAGCGGCGCCGGGTCGTACGCCGCAAGGATCGATAACATTGTTTCGGTCTTACCGGTCCCTGTGGGCATGACGACGGTGGCCGGCTGGCTGAACAGGCTCCAATGCGCGCCGACTGCATGCAACGCACCGACTTGGGGCGGTCTCAGGGCTTGCGACCGCTCCCCCTCTGCACGAAAGCTAAACTGTCCGGACCACTCTCGAGCCTGCTTCCTTGCTACCCCCGCCCAACCCTCTCTGGCTACAGCCTCTTCAAAGGCTTTCAGGCGACGGTGTCTTAGCCACTTAAACCTTCCATCTCCGAGGTTGCGAAGAACCCCGTCAATACCTGTTGGTAACTCAACCTGAGCCCGAGCCGTGACGACAACAGTCTCTCCGGTGGAAAGCCTGTATGTCGGCTCGCTCCTTTTTGGCGAGACCGACACCTCACCGAGGAGAACCATTTCGCACGGGCCGCCTTGGGCGAGCACGTGCCGAATCTGACCGACAGAGACCGTCCTAACGATCTCAAGGGCGGACCGCAAAAACTGCCGGGGCGGCTCAGATTGAGAAAACAGAGATGGTTGATCCATTTGCTTTTTTGGCTAAATACGACTCACGGCCGCAAATAAACGAAGTGTACTTGGCAATCCCTACTCGTCCAAGGCGAGAGATTGCTGTTTGGCGGAAACTTCCAATGACCTGCTCCGCGATGCGCCGTCAGAGAACGAGCTGCGAACCAGTCAAGTGCATATCATTATGAAAAAAGACGCATCATTTCTGCTTGTTGTAGCGCGAAATTGCATTTTTTCAGCGTGATCGACGTATAGACTGCTGGCCACTCTCGGCCGTCCGTGTGGACAGCAGAACCTCGGTGCTGTCTCGCCGAATTCATCGAGCTTGCACCAATGTGACGGTCGAGGTTTTCGGTAGCGCGTCTTTGGAGGTGGCGGCTGTTATCACCTGTGACACCAAGTCCAACACCTGCAGTGAACGCGCCTCTTCGGTGCTGCCAAAGGCAGGTGTCGGGATGAAGAAACTCTCGCCGCCATAAGAGACGGCAACGGCAGCTCCGGCGGGGGCTGGAACGGCCCGCCTGACCTCGAAGAGCGGAACCGTCAGTCTTCGGTTGTCCTTTTCGACCAGGACCTCGGGTATGAAGGGATGTGTCGAGTAATTCTGTGCCGCGATCAGGTCGCCGAGATAGTACAGGATCGCTTGCGTAGTACGCGGCTTGAATGGGAGTTCAATCTCGAGAAGCCGCAATTGTCTTACGAACGTCTGGAAGGTCACCATCGCACATAGATCACGGCCCACATTTAACAATGTCACGGTCGCATGAGTTTCCGGAAAGTCCTGACAGCCAGCCTTATCAAAGCGGTCGCGATCGTTGTCGATCGCCTCGCAGATATCAGTATCACGTTGGTTCGCTCTCGCCCGACATCTCGCCGCAGCTTCGGCTGCGATCCGCTGCCTCTTTTGCAAGGGAAGCGTATATTCCTGGACGAAGATCAATCTGAGAAGTTCTTTCGGAAATTTTAGCTGCTCGAAATACGCGACGATGTTCGGCGATAGCGGGACCTGCATCTCGTGAGCGAAAGCCGAATAGTTCAAGTTGTTCATCGTAAAGGAGGTGAATCCGCCATTCACATTGACTGTCGGATTCACATTATAGGTCGTGAGCCCCAGCACATCGAAATTGAACGTTCCTCCCGCCGCGCCGGAAAAAGTCGGAGTCGCAGCTACGTCCCCGAAGCCGACGAAGGACATTGGCGCGCGTTGACTAGCCCGGACTGCATTCAGCAGGATTTGACGATTGTTCGATTCGGCAATCGCTTGATTGTAGGCGTCGGCCTTATGTTCAAGCTCGCCTCGTGTGCAGCCCGTGGCGCAAGCCAACAACATCATCAAAGCAACAGCACGACGTGCTGAGCGAACCCGACATTTCGATTGAAAACGCACCGCCCCCTCCTATAACTGAAAAGTAGTTACGTTGCGTCTATCACAACCGCGAGTCAACGGCAGTCAGTAGAAAAACTGGCGGGCGTGCCCGTAGCTCATGCGACGCCTCTGGTGATAAGCGCCGCGTCGGTTACCTAAGTGGTCCGGTCGCTTGCCAATTCTACCGAAGCGTGTATCGTTATTGCCGTCCTTTCATAAGACCTACTTTGTACCTTCGTAAGCATATTGCGGAGCGGCATGCCGTTGATGGAATGCTCCTCTAAGCCCAACTCCTCAGTATAAAACTATTGGAGCTTTTCTGATGTCTGTGGACGAGTTCATCGACAGAGCCCCCTCCCAACCGGAAGACGGAATTGGCCTTGCACTCTCTGGGGGCGGCTACCGTGCCATGGTTTTCCATGTCGGGGCACTGATCCGACTGAACGAGCTATCGCTGCTGCGGAAGATCAAACGGATCTCCAGCGTCTCCGGCGGCTCGATCACGGCTGGGATACTCGCTGCAAACTGGAAAGATCTGAATTTCCAGAACGATGTTGCAACCAACTTCGACATCGTCGTCAGCAAAATCAGAGCAATGGCTAATACGACAATTGACGCCGGTGCGATCATCGGGGGAATCTTGCTGCCCGGGTCTATCAGCGACCGCGTTGCAAAGGCTTATGACGATCTCGCCTTCAAGGGAGCGACACTTGCAGATCTTCCTGACGACGGCCAACCGGGCAATCCGCGCTTCGTCATAAACGCAACGAACATTCAGACGGCGGCTCTCTGGCGCTTTTCGCGCAACTACATGGGCGACTACAGGGTAGGATTGGTGAACCGCCCGGATGTTGCGCTTGCGAAAGCCGTGGCTGCGTCCTCGGCCTTTCCTCCGATCCTGTCGCCGTGCGAGCTCGATATCACACAAGACGTCGTGAACACTCCTGGCGCCGACCTTCATCGTGAGCCCTACACGAAGACGGCGATCCTGAGCGATGGCGGAGTGTACGACAATCTCGGCCTGGAGACGATTTCGAAGAGATACACGACGTTGCTCGTCAGTGACGCAGGTCAAAAAATCGCTCCCGAGCCTGATCCGCATCGGGATTGGACCCGCCACTCCTTGCGGGTGCTAGATACGGTGGACAATCAGGTCAGGAGCTTGCGGCGACACCTGATCGACTCGTTCCAACGCAAGGACCACACGGGTACATATTGGGGCATTCGGACGTCCTTCGCCGACTACAAGCTCGGCCAGGATCCACTTGGATGCTCGACCCGCAATCCAATCCCCCTCGCCGAGATTCCGACCAGACTTGAGGCGGTGCCCAGGAATTTACAGGATCGGCTAATGAACTGGGGTTACGCCATCTGCGATGCAGCTCTGCGTGCACATATTGATCCGGCATTGCAGAACAAGCTTGGTGTCGCCATCACCCCTCCGACGCAATTTCCTTTTGCTGGAGGATATTGATCGTGCGCGAGCCCAGCTCTCCCGCGTTCCGACGACTACGCGTCTACGCGTTCGACCCTTCCGCGTCGACGGATCTGCGGACCGCCACCATGAACGCGGCAGTCATCAAGGTGCCCTGGGAGCAACTTGAGGCTGGTCCAACGGGCGAATACCTTGAGGTGATTGACGTAGACCCGGCTAGCGACGCGTTTTATGAACCGGTCAATCTGAACTCACCGCAGCTACTGGCGCAAGACGGGCACGCGCCATCGGAGGGCAACCCGCAATTCCATCAACAGATGGTCTATGCGATCGGCATGACGACGATCCGTAATTTTGAGCGCGCGCTCGGTCGACGAGTTCTTTGGGCGTGGAGATGGGCGCGAAAAGACGATCTGACTGCATATAAGCGCAGGACCTATATCGGCAAACTTCGCATCCATCCACACGCGCTACGCGAGGCGAACGCATACTACAGTCCGCAAAAACGAGCTCTGTTGTTCGGCTACTTCCGGGCCAGCGGGGAGGATGTTGGCAATAACTTGCCGGGCGGAATGATCTTTTCTTGTCTGTCGCACGACATTATCGCGCACGAGATGAGTCACGCGATCTTGGACGGCATGCACAGAATGTATCTTGAGCCGAGCAACCCTGACTCGTTGGCGTTCCATGAGGCATTCGCGGACATCGTAGCCCTCTTGCAGCACTTTACCATGCCCGAAGCCGTCAAGAACCAGATCGGACGGCTACGTGGCGACCTTTCGCAGCGCTCGCTGCTCAGCAATCTTGCGCTGCAGTTCGGTCAGGCGATCGGCAATTACGGAGCTCTCCGAGATGGCATCGACAAGATCGATCGGGCGACCGGTCTTCCGGACGCGCGGGCGATTGCGCATGTGACGGAGCCGCACGAGCGCGGCGCCATTCTGGTTGCGGCCGTCTTCGACGCATTCGTAACCATTTATCGAACCCGTGTGGCGGACCTGATCCGGATGGTTACAGGCGAGGGCGAGCGCTTCCCCGACCGAGATCTTCATCCCGATCTGCTGAATCGTTTGACCGCTGAGGCGAACAAGACGGCAGGCCATGTCCTGCGGATGTGCATCCGTGCGCTCGACTATCTTCCTCCCGTCGACATCACGTTCGGCGACTTCCTGCGCGGCGTTGTGACGGCTGATAGCGATCTTGTCGCTGATGACGATCGTGGATACCGCATTGCTTTTGTTGAAGCCTTCAGAAGAAGGGGCATCTACCCGCGGGATTGCCGATCCCTGGCAGTCGACAGCCTGTTGTGGGAGGAACCGGATGAGGACGTAGCTCTGGGATGGCTTGATGGAATCGACACGAGCCATAAGGAAAGCCGTGAAGATCTCTGGAAGCAAGCCATCGACAACGCAGCGGCCTTCTATGGACGCCTGAAGGACCGAAGCCGGTTACCGGCGGAAACCCTTCGCAAGATGGGATTGGCGCTTGACGACGATGCGCCGAAGACGATCAGGCGGTCGATCAAGGATGGCGGGGCACCTGCCTTTGATGTCCAGTCGGTCCGAACCACACGTCGTATCGGTCCCGACGGCGAGGAACTTCCGCAGCTTGTGGTCGAGATCGTCCAGGAGCGAAGAGGCTTCAGCGATGCCCAGGAGCAAACGAACGTCGATGCATCAGGGCACCGGTCGCGCGCGGCGGACTTCATCTTCCGTGGTGGATGTACCCTGATCATCGATCTTCATTCGGCAAAAGTTCGATACATCGTAAGCAAGGACATTCTAAGCGCATCGCGTCTCGAAGCGCAGAGGCGATTTCTGTTCGAGCGTGAGACGGAGTCGCTCGGGGCTACTTATTTCGGTCTCGATTCCCGCGAAGAGCCGTTCGCCTTTCTGCACCGGAACGGATAACGCCATGTTAAGCGCACGAAAGAAGGCTGCAAAGCGGACGACGGCGAAAAAGACAAAAGACAAAAAGCCGGCGCGCAAAAGAGGTGCCCAGTCCGCTCCATCTCCTGATACGGGAGTTGACAGCGAGGTGGACGCGGCTTCAGCCACAACAGCTGCACGAGCCAGGCCCGGCCACATCTCTGTTCGCATGTACAACAATATCCTCGGCGACTGTTTTCTGATCAGGATTCCCGCCGGACCGGAACGGGACGTGAAAATCTTGATCGATTGCGGGGCGCTCCAAGGGATGCCATCCGCGTCGGACATTATGAACGAGATCGCCGGCGACCTAGCAAAAGCGACGGGTTCTCATCTCGATGTGTTGGTAATCACCCATGAACATTGGGACCATCTATCCGGATTCTGTCAGGCGGAGACTATTTTCCGAAAGTTCGAGATCCATGAGCTCTGGCTCGCCTGGACGGAGAACGACAAGGATGCGGATGCGGCACGGATCCGCGCGCGACGGCAAAAAGCACTTCAGCTCCTGCTGACGCTTGACAAGCACTTCGGGCCGGCCGCAGCCGCTCCGGAGGAGGATGATGAAGAGGCAGCAACAGCGCCAAGAGGCGGAGGACAACGCGATGAAGTAAGAGAGCTACTCGCGTTTACCGGTCAATCGCCAGGTGTGGCTGCATCGAGAATGGATACCGGAGCCATTCTGACGATGCTCAAGGGCCTTGCCAAAAAGGTCAGATACTTCACGCCAGGGGCGGATCCGATTCCCCTGCCCGCCGGAATTCCCGTCGAAGCATACGTTCTTGGTCCTCCGAAGGACACCAAGCTGCTCCTCCGCAGCAACCCGCGAAAGGGAGAGGTCTACCTGACCGACGAGAGCGCTGGACTCGGCGTCTATTTGGCAGCTGCGGTTCAACTGGAGAAGGAAACCATTTCGCTTGATGCTGATGAAGCCAGAACCATCGAACTTTCAATGCCCTTTGACAACCAGCATTTTCGCCGGCTTTCGGAAGTCGAAGGGGAACGGAACCAGGCCTATTTTTCCGAACGGGAAGATTGGCGGCGTATCGATCGCGATTGGCTCGGCGCCGCGGAACAGCTCGCTCTGAAGCTCGATTCCGACACCAACAACACCAGCTTGGTTCTCGCTTTCGCGTTCGGAAGCAAAACTGATCCTCGCGTCCTGCTTTTCCCAGGAGATGCGCAGGTCGGAAACTGGGAGTCTTGGCAGCAATACGTTTGGCCGAGCGGCACCAAGCGAGAGGATCCCGCCGCCATTGACATACAGAAACTTCTCGCGGCGACGGTGCTGTACAAGGTGGGCCATCACGCTAGCCATAATGCGACGCTGCGGGCCAACGGCCTTGAGCTCATGACCCATCCAGATCTTGTCGCCATGATCCCGGTGAGAGAGGAATTCGCTCGCAAGACCAAGCACTGGAACATGCCATTCCCCTCTCTGCTGGCACGTCTGCTGGAAAGAACAAAGGGAAGAGTTTTGCGTGCAGACAAGTCTGTGGATGATCTGAGGGCCGACCGAGATCGTCGTCAGGACAAACCAGGCGAACTCAGTCGAGACGACTGGGAGAATTTCTTCTCCCGTCTTGGCTTCGGCCCCAAATCGGCTCATTCAGGCGTCGCGCCACTGTATGTGGAGTATTCAGTGCCGCTCACGTGAGCCGCGCACAGCTTCGCTTTAAGTTAGGATGAAACGCCAAGCTTTAGCTTTGTCGATGGAAGCGGTGGTCCGCCAGGGCAGATCACCACGCTAGTCACAATGCAACGTTGCGCGCTGCAGGTCTCGAGTTGATGACGAGTCCCGAACTCGTTGCGATAATTCCTGTGAAAGAGGAATTCGCGCGCAATACCAAACATTGGAATATGCCCTTCCTCTCTCCTCGCCCGTCTTCTCGAAAAAACAAATGGACGAGTATTCCGGGCGGACAAGTCGCTTGAGCTTCTTAAGGCGGACGCCGCAAAGCGGCGGGTAAGCCGGGCGAACTCAGTCAGAGGGATTGGGGCAAGTTTCTTTCACGCGTGATAGCGGGTTCGCCGTCGAAATATGGGGAAGGTCAGCTGTCCGTGGGATACTACGCCGCCCTAAGCTGACACTCCTGAACCATGGAACTGGGGCAACAGTCACTTCGGACCATTGAGAAATCACTTACCTGACCCGGCCTTCCGAATGAACCTCCAATGTTCGGGTCAGGGGGCCGCGCACACTAAACTAGGGGATGGACGATACCAAACAAATCGACGCGCAAAAGCTTCGAAGAAAAACTTTCTCCGATCGTCGTCGGGCAATATCGAAGTTGATGGCAGTCTCAAACTACCAAAGAACAGGCTTAGCCATTGATTCATCTCACCTTTTTCAGAGGATCATAAACATAGGGCCTAAGACGACCACTGTCAACGCAGTCGCAACGCTCAAGTTCCGTCGCTACTAGACCTGCTGCAAGTTAAGATTAAGTTTTCAGCGAGTTTCTCGCTTCCTCTAGCATGGATTGCAACAACTCCGCTGGGTACCGCGTCCGCCAGTCGCCTTTTTCGAGCAGCATTATCACGCGATGGGCCGCGCGAATTTCTAGGTCGCGGTCCCCTGACAGGCGAGCCACCTCCCGAATCGTGTCGACAACAGCTGGCAGTTCTTGCCGATCCAAATCGGCAGCAGCGGGAACTATAACCTTAAGCAGGTCTCCCCAATTCTTACGGCTCAAGCCCAGCTGCTCGAGCGTCTCGGCGGCACCCCGAGCCCGTAAAAACTCTATTGAATAATAGAGTAGGTTGTTTGCCGAAAGGCGGACCTCGCGCTGCATCTCAGCTCCTCCTGCCGAGGTCTGGAGGGCTGCATTTGCAGCATCGAAGGCCTGTTTGGTAACGCGAATTGCGCCGGCGTAGGCATCGCGACGCTTGGTTAGCATGAAGTCAGTGCTGCCAATTTCCATCCCTTTCTGCCGGATGGTCTCGGCCGCCTCCCAATATGCAAATCCAAGGCGGCGAGCGATATAGCTCCGCATAGGGTTGCCGGACAGAAATTGCGGATCTTTTTCAAGCAGTTCCATGGCTTCTTCGAACTTGCTGAGCGCAAGCTCCGGCTCGTCCCGAGCAGATAGAACTTCGCCTAGCCGAAATGCAAGTAGCGCGTCAGGAGGATGACTTGCAGTATTCTCAAGAGCAAAATAGCGCCGAGCTGCTTCGTCGAGGCTTTCTATCGCGAAGGGAAAGTCCTTGACCTCATCACCGGACCGAGTGAGCACGTGCGCCGCTCGCATCTTTCCACGCAGATCAGACGATACTAGGAAGCCAGATTCGGAGTTTTCCAGTGCGAGCTCCTGCAGAAGACGACCAATCCAGAGCAGACAAAGTGCGATCTCCATATTGAGATAATAAATTGCATCGTCGCGTTTCGAATGTGAGCCTACGTTTTCGAGCGAGTTTTGCAGGGTAATTGCAATCTCTGCGAGCTCGGTGATGCCTTGTTCGCGAGGCAAATTGTTGGTCGTATTCCGCACACTGCTGAACAGTGCGTCGATGCGCTCGACAGCCTCATTGACGCCTTTCTGGATATCCGGTGACAGGTCAAGCTTAGTTAGTTGACGATTGTCAATGGAGGGAAATGCTCGACCCGATTCGGAGTCTGCGGACTTATAGATCTCCTTAATCAATTCCTTGATAATATCGGCGGTATTTCCGCACGAGTCGAGTAGATCTTTCCAGTTTCGGAGCTGATCACTCGCGCTCTTGCGTAGGCCATCCGTGGCCTTCTCTGGATTACCGAAACGAGATTTATACATCAGCTCGTGTTGGACCTCGCCCCACGCGTCCTCGAGAACGGTGCGGATTTGTACCTCGACCGGGACGCGAAATCGCGTTTCGCCGAGGGAGCCTTGAGCCCGCAGGATGATGTGAATAGACGAGTAGCCATTGTCCTTTGGCTCGTGCCGGATGCGCTTGCCATCTAGCACTAAGTCATACTTTTTGAGCTGCGAGACCAGCGCTTGGCAGAGCGATTGCTCGTAAGGATATCCATATATGATCAGCTCCTCGACCACCTCACTGACCGATTTTCCGAAGAAAAGTTCCAGGGGTTCGTTGCGAGCCAGTTCAACGAATTTGAGAAATCGCTGTAGCACGCTTTGTAGGTCACTACGGTACAGCGTTAGGATGCGCAGGCCGATGATATCTGTGACATCCTTGGCTTGATAAGTTGGTTTACTCTGCCGCCGTTCGAACACCTTCTCGACGAGCTTCTTGTGATCCTTGACGCGGCTCTTGATGAGATAGCTTGTCGCTTCGATACTTGGAGTCCCCATAGCCAACGCGGCAAGTAGGCGCTTTTGCGTGACGTCAGCTCCAGCAAGAGCCTGAAGGGCGTCGAAGGCGACTTTTTGCCGCTCCTCGGGAGTGGGTTCATACGCGGACATCGTTACCCCTTAGTTGCGCGTTTAGTGAGTTTATCAACGCCACCACAATTCGCAACTAAAGCGGGTGTGGCTCTTCAGCCCGTCAAACACCACAAGGACATAGTTACCTGCGGCTCGATCGTTGTGAAGGCGGGTCGCGCTAGGCGACTCCCATCCTCAGCTGCGGATACGCGACTGAGCCTCTGGCGTGGACGAACGCGGTGCCGATCGTAGACGCCCGACATCTCGCCGCTTTCCAGCGACATGCCCGATAGAATGAAGCAATGCTGCGCGTTCACCCCAAGAAACGCGCGATGCGAACGCAAGGCCAGGTCGAATATCGCCCAAGCCAATAGAGGTGATGTGTGGGCGTTTTGGTCATCATCTCGTAACGCCCCACCGTTTAATTCAGGTTAGTGCACAAGCTGCCGTCATGGTCGGTTAGCTGAATTCGGCGATCGATTAGAGGCACAGGTCAGTACGTAATGTACAGAACTGTGCCCCGCGTTTGCGGTGATAGAGGACACGAAAGTCAGCCCACCCGGCCCCGCCTTCGCCCCCGCTGAATAATGAGTTCGGCCACGCATGCCGCCGGACGTAGCGAACTTCAACAATTTATCTTTTCTCAAATGTTTGCCGCGATCTTCCAGCACTCCCGGCAACGTTAGAGCCAGTCCTGCGGGGTCCGAGATGAGGACATATCTGAGCTCGTATGTCTCGAAGCTATTCGCGGGGGATCTGGCGAACGATTTTTCGGCGTTTAGAAGATAATTGTCACCTTCGCGTGAAGCCTCGGATAGATTGTACCACCAATGGCCGCCCGTGCGCGTTCGGTTGTCGAGTATGTGCCAAGCAACGCACCATTGTTCGTGTTGAGCCAGCATTCCTTCTGGTCATCATTACCAAACAGATTGATCGTCTGAGCCGCGCCGACATGCATGACGTAGACGAGGCCGGTCGACGCATCGGGTGGCGAGCTGGAGCGGCGGATCCAGGAGACCCTGTTTTCCGCACCGGAAATCGACCATGTCTGACATCGCGGCCCCCAAACTCGTTCATGCGCCGGCGCTACGGCGTGCGCTTGCAGGAACGCCCTGGCGGCGCTTCGTCATCCGCGCCGGCTTTGCGCTCACCTGGGAGCTCTATGCGCGCTGGCTGGACAACGCGCTTCTGCTGCCGACCCTGGGCGCGACGCTGTCGGCGTTGTGGTCGGCCATCTTGTCGGGCGAACTACCGAACCGTGCAGCGACCTCGCTGCGGGTCTCATCACCGGCTACGCACTGGGGATTGCCGTCGCGGCGGTGCTGACGACCGTCGCCGCTTTGTCGCGCTGGGGTAATGAGGCCCTTGGCCTGTTGACGTCGATGTTCAGCCCGCTTCCGGCCATCGCGCTGCTGCCCATCGCATTGCTGTGGTTCGGCGTGGGAACGCCGAGCCTCATCTTCGTCATCGTGCACTCAGCTCTGTGGCCGGTGGCCCTCGCCTGCTACGGCGGCTTCCTCGCGGTGCCGCCGACCCTGCGAATGGCCGGCCGCAACCTCGGCCTCTCGGGCGGCCGGTTCGTCGCGGAGATCCTGGTGCCAGCGGCCTTCCTGCAGATCCTGTCGGGCTTGCGGATCGGCTGGGCGTTCGCCTGGCGCACGCTGATTGCGGCCGAGCTTTTGTTCGGCGTCAGCGCACGGTCCGGCGGAATTGGCTGGTTCATCTACACGGGCCGCGCACAGCTGGAGACGGCGAGCGTCTTTGCGGGACTGCTCACGGTGATCTTGATTGGTCTTCTTGTGGAGGGCGTGATCTTTCGGAGCCTGACGCGGATCACGGTCCAGCACTGGGGACAGGTGCAAACCTGAGGGGAACGCCGGCGATGCCGATCAGTCCTATTGGTAGACATAAGGGAATGCGTAGCGGTCGGCCAGATAGCGGAGTATTCGCTGCGAGGAATCGATGAAGCGCCGGCCGATGGCCACGCCAGCGTCGTCAGGTACCGGCCGGCTTTCATCGAAGACCAGAACCGGAAGCGATTGATGCTGCTCGCCCAGGATTTCGATGAGGCCCGTTCGCGGACGCGCGAACGGCAAGCGGTGCACCTCGATCTGCGTTGCCAATCCGGGAAACGACGCCAGCACTCCTTCGATCGCGTTGCAGTGCGGGCAGACGAAGAAGCGGCCGGGCCGCTTGGGATCTTCAAATCCCGGTTTCAACAGAAAGAGGCGATCTCCGCTCATGGCCGGCCTCCAGAGACGACATGAATCTCAATGGCCGAACAGCCGATAGCTCCGATCGGCCGTCCGCAGGTGGCGGCTCTCCTCGACCCAGCCCACCGCTCGCCGATAACTGCCCAGCAGGGTCGCCTCCTTCAAGGCCGCCACGTCGACCGCTTGCGGCGCGTCGGCGAACGGCGAGACGAACAGCGCATCCTCGGGACAATAGAGCTCGCACAGGAAGCAGGTCTGGCAGTCGCTCTGGCGCGCGATCCTGGGAATGCCGTCGGTCTTGTCAAAGACATTGGTCGGGCACACGCTCACGCAGATGTCGCAGGCCGTGCACCGTTCGGCATCGATGACCTCGATCATTCCGCGGCCTCCGCATATTGCCTAGATGCCAACGGGCGGGCCGATGTCCAGACGTCGTCAAGCCCGCCGGTCGTCACGAAATGGAGGTAACGGTCGTCCTGTTCGAGGTAGTCGTCGCGACGGTGCATGCCCCGGCTTTCCTGACGCGCCAGGGCGCTGCGATACATCCAGCGCGCGGTCGCGAGCATGGCGGCCGCTTCACGTGCACGCAGCAGCTCCTGCTCGTCCGGCGCATCGGCAGCCGACGCATCAGACCACAATGCATCCAGCCGCCGGAGCGCCCCACCCAGTCGCCCGGCCTCGCGGAAGTAATTCAGCTCGTAGGGGAACACCTCGTCCTGAACGCTCCGCGCGAGTGAGCCACCCTGCAATGGTCGCCCGTTGCCGGAGCGCAGACCAACAGTGCCGCGCCGGAAAGCCTGGCGCCTGCTTGTCGTACCCAGCTGGCGCGCGAACTTTGCGGCGCCCTGGCCGGCCCAATAGCCCGACGACATCGCCCAGGCGGCGTTATGGCTGCCGCCACCCGTGAAGCCGCCGCAGATCAGTTCGCGGGTCGCGGCATCGCCTGCGGCGTAGAGACCTGGCACGGTCGTCGCGCAACTGTCGTCGATGATGCGCAGGCCCCCCGTGCCGCGAACGGTTCCCTCGAGGCGCAAGGTGATCGGAAAACGTTGCGTGAAGGGATCGATACCGGTGCGGTCGAACGGGAGAAAGAAGTTCGGCTGCGACACACGCATGTGCCGCCGGGTCTCGGCATCGGCTTGGTCAAGCTGGGCGTACACGGGACCTTGACGGAGCGCGCGCGCAATCACGGAGCGGCCGCCTTTCGACGACGCGCCGGGAATGACGCTACCTTGCTCGTCGGTGAAACTCGCCCACCCATAGAACAAGGTTTTGGTCACCGACCCGAAGGCCGGCGAGATCGCGTAGGCGTTGGAGAACTCCATGCTGGTGAATTCCGCACCCGCTTCCGCGGCGAGGAGATAGCCATCGCCGGTCAGCACGTTTGAGCCGAGCGTCTTGCTGAGAAAGGCGCATCCGCCGGTAGCGATCACCACGGCCTTGGCGTTCACCGCCCAGCGATCCCCCTTCTGGCGGCGCAGGCCCGAAGCTCCCGCCACCAGACCGTTGCCGTCGACCAGCAGCTCGAGCGCGGGCGAATGATCGAGGATGGTTACGCCGGCCTGCTTGGTCCGCTTGCGCATCAGCCGCATGTATTCCGGGCCCTGGAGCGAATTGCGCTGCGGCTTGCCCTCGTCATCGACGGGATAAGGATAGCCCCACTCGGCGAGCTGGTTGCTCTGGGCATAGGTCTGGTCCAGCACGCGCGCCATCCAGCGGCGATCCTGGAGATGGCCGCCGAGTTTCTCACGGCTGGCCATCGCGGCTTCGCGGCGCTCCGGAGCGGGGTCGACATACCAGACACCGGTGCCGGCAGCCGCGGTCGCGCCGGATGTGCCGCAAAAACCCTTGTCCGCCAGCACGACACGCGCACCATGCTCGGCGGCGCTGATCGCGGCCCATGTGCCCGCGGGACCGCCACCGAGCACCAGCACATCCGCGTCGAACACGACGGATCCTACCGAACTCGACAGCTTCTCGGCACGATCAGGTGGCTTCGTCATCACTCGTCTCCAACCTCATTTCTGCTCAACCTTTCGGCCGCCACGCGCAATCTGCTGCAAAGCTACACTACGCGGGCAACCAGGACGTCCGCCGTGGCATCCGCGAACTCGGACGACATGTCGTTGAAGAGAGCAAGTTCCTGAACGGTTGCGGCACGCGGGCGGCGGTTCAACGCCTCCGAGCCCTGTCGATTCAGGAACAAGCGCCCCAGAGCCTGCACAAACGCCGGCGATCTCACGATCTCCAAAGCGTGGCTCTCACTACCGGCCACGAAGGCAAAGCTCATCTGATTCACGTCAACGACATAGATCATGCCGAAGCTTTCCCTCGAGGGCGCGCTAGCTGCTGAACCCGCCGGAATGAACGCCGGGATCTTCTCCTCGATGAATTGCTTCACCTCCGGCGAGTTGAACACCTGGATGAATGCCTTCAGGCGCGGATCGTCCTTCTTGTCGGGCCGGGCCGTGAAGCGCAGCACGAGGCCATCGTCAGCGGTGCGATCGATGATCAGGGCGGACTTCGGATCGCCGCCGGCCGGAATGAGGTAAGTGATGTTGACGAGCGCCAGCGTTACGTCATCGAGCGACCGATAGGTTTGGGCGGGGTCAAGCTCGACGATCTTCAGGTTCTTTGGATTCTCGATGATGTCGAACTTGCTGACCGAAAAACCCTTTCCGGGTGTCAGCTTGATCAAGCCCGCCCGCTCCAGCAGGATCAGACCACGGGCGCCGTTGAGCGGCTCGTTCGGAATGGCGACGCTGTCGCCGGACTTGATCTCGTCGAGCTTCTTGACCTTCTTCGAGAACAGGCCGACCGGTGCGATCACGCCGACCTTGTCGGCCTGCACCAGGTTGAAGCCGCGCTGCTTGTTCTGAAGAGCAAGATAAGTCGCATGCTGGAACAGATTGGCGTCGACCTCGCCGCTGTTCACGACCTCGTTCAACGCCACCCAGTCCGACAGCTCGACGATCTTGACGTCCTGCCCCTTCTCCTTGGCGAGCTTGGCGGCAAAGGACGCCAATTGGGCTACCGGGCCGGCGCTGGTGGCAATCTTCAGCGGTTCGCCGGCAAAGGCGGCCGCCGTGAATGCGAGCCAGAGACCTGCTGCCTGAGCGGTACGACGTAGGATTTTCATTGTCTCAGTTCCCATTGCAAATCAGTTGGCGCATCTCACGCGGCCTTGCGTGCACCGGCGTCGGCCTGCGCCAACGCCTGGCCGAGATCTGCCAGGATGTCGTCGGGATGCTCGATGCCAACCGAAAGACGCACGTAGCCAGGCGTGACGCCGGCGGCGAGTTGCTCGGCTGCGGTCAGTTGCTGATGCGTCGTCGACGCCGGGTGAATGGCGAGCGACCGGGCATCGCCGATATTGGCGACGTGATAGAACAGCTTGAGCGCATCGATGAAGCGACGGCCGGCTTCGACGCCGCCTTTCAGCTCGAAGCCGACAAGAGCTCCGTAGCCGCCCTTCAGATGGGCATCCGCCCGGCGCTTGTTCTCTCCGCTCTGGAGGCCGGGGAAGATCACGTTCGACACCGAAGGATGCTTGGCGAGGAAGTTCGCGACCTTCACCGCGTTCTCATTGTGCTGGCGGATGCGCAGCGGCAAGGTCTCGAGACCCTGGATGAACTGGAAGGCATTTTGCGGCGCGATCGACGCGCCAAGGTCGCGCAGCAGCTTGACGCGAGCCCGCAGGATGTAGGCGATCGGGCCAAGCGGCTTCGCCGCCTCGGTCCAGATCGCGCCGTGATAAGCCTCATCCGGCTTGTTCAGCAGCGGGAAGCGCTCCGCATGCGCAGCCCAGTCGAAATTGCCGCCGTCCACGATGGCGCCGCCGATCGCGGTGCCGTGGCCCCCGATATATTTGGTTGTGGAATAAACCACCACCGCGGCGCCGTGCTGGAACGGGCGCGCGATCAGTGGCGAGGCCGTGTTGTCGAGAATGAGCGGCACGCCCAGCGAGCGGCCGATATCCGCGACCTCCTTGATCGGAAACACGTTCAGCTTGGGATTCGGGAGCGTTTCGCCGAAATAGGCCCGCGTCTTTGCGTCGGTCGCGCGGCGGAAGTTTTCGGGATCGGCGGGATCGACGAACCGCACCTCGATGCCGAACTGCTTCAGGCTCTGCGAGAGCAGCGTCCAGGTTCCGCCGTAGAGATCGGTCGAGGACACGATGTTGTCGCCGGCTTGCGCGATGTTGAAGATTGCGAAGGCGGAGGCCGTCTGTCCCGACGCGACGGCAAGAGCGGCCGCCCCGCCCTCCAGAGCGGCAAGCCGCGTCTCGAACGCCTCCTGCGTCGGATTGCCGATGCGGGTATAGATCGGGCCCAGTTGCTCCAGCGCGAACAGGCGCGAGGCATGATCGGCGTTCTCGAATTGGAATGAGGTGGTCTGGTAGATCGGAACCGCCACTGCGCCGGTGGCGGGATCGCTGCGGTACGATCCACCGTGCAACGCCAGCGTCTCGAAATTCCGAGTTTCCAAGGCCATCTGCTTGTCCTTTTGATCTCGAGAGCGCGCGTGATGCGCGGCAAGCCGTGCTCGTCGATGAAAATGATGCGGCCGGATTCCGCCTCTGTCGAGCGTGTCAGAAAAATAGCGATGCACGTGCTGCATCATCGCCGCCTCGCAACGCGTTTGTTTCCGCGCCTTCGCCGAATTGGAAACAAACTCGCTTACGCAAGATGTTAAAAATGATCACGCGAAGCGGATGTGCTTCGCGATCAACGATCCGGCCAAACCATGACGAGACCGCGCGAGCTGCGCTTCAACGCTTTTCAACATGACGGCACCGAGCCACAATTGGGCCGGCGTGTGGTCTCATCCGCGCGATGCGTCCATCGACTATAACACGCTTGATTATTGGGTCGACTACGCCAGGACCGTGGAACGCGGACTGCTCGACGGCATCTTCCTGGCCGACGTGTTCGGCGTGTATGACGTCTATGGCGGCAATCCCGATGCTGCGGCCTTGCACGCTGTTCAGCTGCCCAACGCCGACCCGACGCTGCTCGTGTCCGCCATGGCGCTCGTCACCAGCCATCTTGGCTTTGGCATCACGTCCAACCTGACCTTCGAGCATCCCTATCAACTCGCACGCAGGTTTTCGACGCTCGACCATCTCACGAAAGGCAGGATCGGCTGGAATATCGTCACCGGCTATCTCGATAGCGGCGCGCGCGGCATGGGTCTTCCGGCCGGCCGCGCCCATGACGACCGCTATGACGCGACCGAGGACTTTCTCACCGCGGCCTACAAGCTATGGGAGGGAAGCTGGGAGGACGACGCGGTTCGCCGTGACCGCGGCAGCCGCATCTTCACGGACCCCTCAAAGCTCCACCGGGTTCTGCATGAAGGCCCCTATTTCAAGGAGGATGGCATCCATCTCGCCGAGCCTTCGCCGCAGCGAACCCCGCTTTTGTACCAAGCCGGCACCTCGAAGCGCGGCCGGGCCTTCGCCGCCCAGCACGCGGAAGCGATCTTTCTCAACGGCCAGACCAAGCCGATGCTGGCCCGCGCCGTTCGCGAGATACGCGAAGCCGCCAAGACCTATGGCCGCGATCCCTACGACATCCGCCTGTTTGCCGGCGCGACCGTGATAGTGGCGCCGACGCGGGTCGAGGCGAGCGATCTGCTGGAGGACTACGCACGGCATGTCCACCAGACCGGCCAGCTCGCCTTGCTGTCGGGCTGGACCGGTATCGACTTCTCGACCTATCGACCGGACCAGCCGATCGAATATGTCGAGAGCAACGCCATCCAGTCGATGGTCGAAAACTTTACGGTCCGGAGCGACCGGCCGGTGAACGTCGGCGATCTCGCCAGATTGAGACGCGCCGGCGCGAGGTCACCCTTCGTGATCGGCTCGCCGCAGGACGTCGCCGACGAGCTGATCGCCTGGGCTGACGAGACCGATGTCGATGGTTTCAACCTGTTCCGCCTGGTCGCGCCGGAATCGCTGAACGCCTTCGTCGATCTCGTGGTGCCGGAGCTGCAATCGCGCGGCGTGTACAAGACCGCCTATCGCGACGGCACACTGCGCGAAAAGCTGTTCCCGGGACGCGGCCCGGGGCTCCACACAACGCGTCCCGGAGCGGGCTTTCGGTGCTCAGCCGACACGCTGCGATCCGATGCCGCCGAATAGCGGGCGGGCCGATTAGATAACAGGCTGCATCGCCTGGAAAATTCCCTTCTCAGATTGTGTCCGATCGGAGACGCTTCCTTCTCAAACTGAACGGCATTCTGAAATTGCAACACGGCCTGGCTTGCCTGCACATTGCGCCCTGCAGTTTGTCAAACGCGTCGCCAAAGCGGCTTAGCTTCAGGATCATTGTTCATGTCTGGTTTCATCTCCCGCCTGCGGGCCTTCGTCGCGGCCGCGCTCGGCCTCATCGCCATGGCGTCCGTTCAGCCCGCGATGTCCGAAGAGATCCGCATCGGCTATCAGAAATCTTCGACGCTGACGGCGATCCTGAAGACGAACGGCGAGCTGGAGAAGGCGCTCGCGCCGCTCGGCGTCACCATCTCGTGGCACGAGTTCACCAGCGGCCTGCCGCTGCTGGAAGCCATCAACATCGGCAGCATCGATTTCGGCGCTGATGTCGCCGACACCGTACCGATCTTCGCGCAGGCCGCCGGCGCCAAGCTCGCTTATGTCGCCGAGGAAGCTGCCTCGCCGGCAGCGCAGGCGATCGTCGTGCCGCAGTCTACAACCATCAAGACCGTTGCCGATCTCAAGGGCAAGAAGATCGCGGTGACCAAGGGCGCCGGCAGCCACTATCTGCTGCTTGCGGCGCTTGCGAAATCCGGGCTCAGCTTCAAGGACATCACGCCCGCCTATCTGACACCGGCAGACGGCCGTGCGGCGTTTGTCAGCAACAATGTCGATGCCTGGGTCGCCTGGGATCCGTTCCTGACTAGCGCCCTGCATCAGACCAAGGGCCGCATCCTGTCCGACGGCAGCAACGGCCTTGCGAGCTACAAGCGCTATTACCTCGCGTCGGCCGCCTATGCGGATAAGCACGATCAGGTTCTCAACGTGATTTTCGCCAAACTCGCCGCAACCGGAAAATGGGTCAAGGCCCAGCCGAAGGACGCAGCCACGTTGCTGGCCGGGCTCTGGGGTATCGACGCGGCAATTGTCGAGGAGGCCAACAGCCACCGCTCCTATCAGGTGGGCGCGGTCACCGGACCAGGCCTGTCGGAGCAGCAGCGCATTGCCGATGCATTCCACGCCGAGGGTTTGATCCCGGTGAAGCTCGACACCACGGCCATCAAGATTTGGTCGCCGAAAGGGTCTTGATCGGGAGCCCATCTTCGTGGGCCTCCCGATCGGACAAAGCTGACCTCTGGAATTCGAATGCTACCACGCCAACTACACCTGAACGTCAACCTGCTTCACTCCGGCGTCTATCCGTCGGCCTGGCGCCTGCCCAACAGTGATCCGCGCGCCTTCTTCGACCTCGGGCACTACGTCCGGGTGGCGCAGATTGCCGAGCGCGGCAAGCTCGACGCGATTTTTCTGGCGGATTCGCCGGCCGTGAATGATCGCATCGACTACCGGTCGTTTACGTCGCTGGAGCCGACCATCATTCTGGCAACGGTCGCGGCCGCCACAACGCACGTCGGCCTGATCGGGACGGTGTCGACGAGCTATAACGAGCCCTACAACATTGCGCGCCGCTTCGTGTCGCTCGATCACGCGAGCGGTGGCCGCTCGGGATGGAACGCGGTCACCACCGCAGATGCCGCGTCAAGCCGCAATTTCGGCCTCTCGGGCGCGCTGGAACACAAGGCCCGCTACGAGCGGGCCAAGGAATTCACGGAGGTCGTCCATGCCCTGTTCGACAGCTGGGAGGACGACGCCTTCGTCGGCGACAAGGCCAGCGCCAGGTTCGTCGATACGTCGAAAGTACACCCAATCGCCCACCGCGGCCCGCATTATTCAGTCGCCGGCCCCCTGAACGTGCCGCGCTCGCCGCAAGGGCGACCGGTGACGGTGCAGGCGGGCGGCTCCAACCATGGCCGCGACCTCGCCGCTGCCTATGCAGAGGCCGTGTTCACGCTCGCGCAGTCGATCGAGGAAAGCGTCGCCTATGCGCGCGATGTGCGCACGCGCGCCGCGGCTTACGGCCGCTCCGGTAATTCCATTGTCATCCTGCCGGGACTTGCGACCGTCATCGGCAGCACGGAAGCCGAAGCAAAGCGTCGGCAGGATGAGCTTTGGGAACTGGTCCCGATCGAAGACAGCCTGGCGCGTCTCGCCGGCACGCTTCAGATCGACCCTGCTCTGCTGGAACTCGACAAGCCGCTTCCCGATCCCTTGCCGCTTCCGGCGAATGCCAATCACACCATGTTCCAGGGCACCGTGAACCTTGCCCGCCGCGGCAATCTCACTGTCCGCGAATTAATCCGCGCGCTCGGCGGCGGCGTCGGCCATCGCATCATCGTCGGGACGCCGGAGCAGATCGCGGACGATATCGAGGCCTGGTTCAAGGCCGGTGCCGCGGACGGTTTCAACCTGATGCCGGATGTCTGCCCACGGGCCTGGAGACCTTCGTCGATACCGTCGTGCCGATCCTTCAAAAGCGCGGTCTGTTCCGCACGGAGTACACGGGCACGACATTGCGCGACCATTTCGGTCTGCCGCGGCCGACGAGCCGCTACGCAAAGCAGCCGCCCGCCGTCGACTTGGCCTGACCGCAACCAGCTACCCTATGGACTGGCCAGCTTCGCAGCCGGACCAGTTGATTGCCCCGCTCGAACGCGGGGAATAATCTCCTCTGCAAACCGCCGCATCTCTGCCTCGAACGGCTGGAATTGCAGCATGAAGAGTTCGATCCCGGCGGCATGGAACGCCTCGATGCGCGCCGCGACCTCTTCGTAGCTGCCGACCAGCCCCGCGGCCGTACCGCCATTGCTGCCGACCCGCGGCGTCTTCTGCATCGTCTGCATCATCACGACCTTCGGATCGGTATTCTGCTTCTGGATCGCTTTCATCGGCGCATCCCTGGCCGCGAGGTCGAGCAGCCGCTCATACGCAGCCTGTGCCTGCTCCCGAGTTTCGCGCGCAATGACAAAGGCTGAGAGGCCGAAGCGCAATGGCGGCGCGGAACCTCGCGGCCGCGCCGCAACATCCGCGATCAAGCCGGCAACATCATCGAGCGGCTGGCCGTTGATGAACCAGACATCGCCATGGCCGGCGACCAGATCGCGCGCCGGCTCGGATTCCCCGCCGACATAGATGGCCGGGCGCTTGCGGTACACGCTGGTCGGCCGCACCGCATAGTCCGTGACGTTGAAGTGATCGCCGCTGAAATTGAGGCGCTCGCCCTCCATCAGGCGGGACACGACGGAGATCCATTCCTTGCCGTAAGCGTAGCGGGCATCATGCTCCGGAAAGCCGATTCCGGCCTTCTCCAGCTCCGGCCGGTTCCAGGCATTGACCAGATTGATGGCGAACCGGCCGCGGCTGATGTTCTCGATGCCGAGCGCGAGCTTCGCCAACACCACGGGGTGATAGAGATACGGCTTGATCGCGGCGATGATCTCGATGCGCTTGGTCAGCGCTGCGATCGCTGCAGCAGCACTCCAGGCTTCGAGCTGATCGAGATCCTCCTGATGCGGATTGATCGTGTGCTGCGCGATCAGCGTCGAATCATACCCGAGCTCCTCGGCTGCAAGAATGAGATCACGATTGCGCTCCCAAGAGGCATCGTAGGGCTCCTCCGGGTCCTGATGCGCGGCACGCGGCCCATGCACCAGCGCCCAGATGCCGAAGCGAAGAGGTGCAGCCGTCATCATGCTCTCCCGTAACTCTCTCGACTTTCGCCGTTCTCGCCAATCGCTGGCGCAAGTTCAAGCAGACGCGCATCAAAAGAATTTCTTTGTCGCGCATCCCCGCGACGACGACAGCAGATCACTCCGAAACTGGCGACAATTGAAATACCGCTCTATTTCTGTCGACCCGATTTCGTGGGACATTTTGTGGAGACGGCAGGTGATTGCCGTCACGCCTTCTGCATCACATGCAGTGCGTGAAACGAGGTCTCGCGTCTTGAGCAATATGGAACTGAGCGGCATCGACCGCAGCGTGATCGGTGCGGACCGCGCGCGGTCATCACAAAACGGCGGCGGCCCCCCCACAAAAAACAACCTTGGCACTCGCGGCCTTCAGCTTCTGTCTTGGCTGGCGCCGGTCGTGCTGGTCATCGTCTGGGAATGGCTGGCGCAGGCAGGATGGCTGTCACCGCAAGTTCTGCCCGCACCGAGCAAGGTGATCCGCACCGCTTTCAAGCTTGCAACCACGGGCACACTGCTCAACGATCTCGGCGTGAGCTTGCTGCGGGCGGCGGCAGGATTCGTGATCGGCACGGCCATTGGTGGCGGCCTCGGCATTCTCGTCGGCTTCTCCCGCATCGCCGAAGCTCTGATCGACCGCAGCGTGCAGATGATCCGGGCCATCCCGTTCCTCGCAGCGCTGCCTTTGGTCATCGTCTGGCTTGGCGTCGGTGAGACGCAAAAGATCTTCCTTGTGGCCCTCGGCGTCACCTTCCCGATCTACATCAACACGGTCCTCGGTATTCGCCAGGTCGATCCAAAGCTGCTCGAACTCGGTCGCGTCCAGGGCCTGAGCTCGCTTCAGCTGATCCGCCGTATCATCCTTCCCGGCGCATTGCCGTCGATCCTGACCGGGGTTCGCTATGCGCTGGCGACGGCATGGCTTGCGCTGGTCGTCGCTGAAACCATCGGCGCGCAATCGGGCATCGGCTTTCTCGCTATGGACGCGCGTGAATTCCTGCGCACCGACGTGATCGTGCTGACGATCGTGATCTATGCGCTCATCGGCGTCGCGGCCGACGGAATTGCACGCTTTCTCGAACGGCGCCTGCTCGCCTGGCATCCGAATTATGGGGCAGCACGATGAACGCTCACGTGGCTCCACTGTCGCCCGCTTCATTCGAAACCGGCCCGGCCGTCGTCGTCAGCAATCTCGTGCGCAGCTACGGCAGCCGCGTGGTCATCGAAAAGCTGAACCTGCGCATCGAACGGGGCGAGTTCGTTGCCCTGCTCGGCGAAAGCGGCTGCGGCAAGACGACATTGCTGCGGGCGCTCGCAGGACTGGACTCGATCCAGGGTGGGCGCATCGTCGCGCCGCGCCGGCCGGCGGTGGTATTCCAGGAGCACCGGCTCCTGCCCTGGGACAGCCTCTGGCGCAACGTCTCGCTTGGTTTGCAGGTGCCGGACGCACGCGAGCGCGCCGCCGAAGCGTTGACCGAGGTGGGCCTCGGCGACCGTCTCGACGATTGGCCGCGCAATCTTTCCGGCGGACAGGCCCAGCGCGTCGCGCTGGCCCGCGCGCTGGTGCAGCAACCAGAGCTTCTGCTGCTCGACGAGCCGTTTGCCGCATTGGACGCGCTCACCCGCATCCGCATGCATGAGCTGGTTCGCGAGCTCGTCGCCAACCATCAGCCGGGCGTTCTGCTCGTCACGCACGACGTCGACGAAGCGATTGCTCTGGCGGATCGCATCCTGGTGATGCGGAACGGCGCCATCGCCTACGAGCACCGCGCCGCGCGCAGCGGCTCGACACCCATCTCGCGTAGCGAGCTCCTTGCCGAGCTCGGCGTGAATTCGCACTCCACCCACTAATTCAGCGGAAGGCCATTATGTCCGACTCTCCCATCGTAAAGCCGTCCCGCCGCAGCTTTCTCAGCACCGCGGCCTTCGGCGTCGGCGCCCTCGCCGGCCTCAACATCGGCGATTTTGCCGAGGCCGCAACTGGCCGCACCACCGATATTGTTCGCCTGACCTGGGGCCTGAGCGGTCTCAATCTGATCGCCAAGGAACGCGGCGAGTTCGAGAAGGTGCTGGCCAAGGACGGCATCAAGGTCGAATGGCTCGGGCCCTTCCCGAACCACGCCCCGACATTGCAGGCCATCACCGGCGGCAGCGCCGATTTCAGCTTCGGCGGCAGCACGACGCCGGCGCTGGCCGCAATCATCGCCGGTTCGCCGCTGGTGTTCACCCAGTTCGTGGTCTACGAGCCGCGCACCACGGCGATTATCGCCAAGGACGGCTCCGGCATCGATAAGGTCGAGGACCTCGTCGGCAAGTCGGTCGCGGTCAACCGCTCCGGCCTCGGCGAGTTCCTGCTGGTCGCCGCGCTCGAGAAGCACAAGGTCGACCGTTCCAAGGTCAAGTTCGTCTATCTCAATCCGCCCGATGCGGCGCCTGCGCTCGCCTCCGGCAAGGTCGACGCCTGGTCGATGTGGAGCCCCGGCGTCGATATCGCCCGGCTCGAATACAAGGCGCACGACATCTTCCTGGAAGGGAGGGACCTCGACTTCCAGATCGACTACACCTCGTACCTGACCACCCGCAAATTCGCGACCGACAACCCCGCCCTCGTGCGGGCCGTCAACGATGCGTTCCGCGCCGAAGGCAAGTGGATCTCGGAGAATGGGAAGGAGGCGGAGTACATCGCCCAGAAGGCGGGCAAGTACAGCGACGAGGTCCGCGATCAGTTCATCGCGCTGAAACGCAAGTACCGCTACTTCGCGGTCAATGACGAGCGCTTCATCAGCGAGCTGCAAAAGGCCGCCGACTGGCTGGTCGCGCGCAAGGTTCTGCCCGAGCCGGTCAAGGTCACCGACCATCTCGCCCAGCTCTAGTTAACAGGTCAGGACGATGAACAAGACCGTATCCGCCCCCTCCCTCGGCAGATCCGAGCCGTTCAAGGCCGGCTCGCCGGAGCTGGAAGCGTTGCTCAACCAGATCGCCGAAGGTGCGAGCGCGCGAGAACGCGACCGCGTGCTGCCCTTCGAAATCATCGATCTCATCCGCCGCGCCCGTCTCGGCGCGCTGCGGCTGCCAGTGAGCGCCGGCGGCGCTCCGCGATCTCCTCGCTTTCGTGATCCGCCTCGGCGAGGCCGACGCCAATGTCGCGCATATCCTGCGCAACCATTTCAGCGTGGTGGAACGGCTGGTGCGTACGCCCAAGGACGAGCAGAGCCGCGAGTGGCAGAAGGCGGTCGCGCAGGGCGCGATCATCGGGCTTGCCACCACCGAGCTCGAAAGCCCCCGCGTCGGCAATGTCACGCCGGGTACGACCTTCACGCCTGACGGAAATGGCGACTATCTCTTGAACGGGACCAAATATTACAGCACAGGCACACTGTATTCGGATTACGTGCTAGTCCGCGCCGCCGATCCTGATGGCACCAGCGGCGCGACCATCGTCCCAATCAAGCGCGACGGCATCGAGCTGGTCGACGACTGGGATGGGCTCGGACAGCGGCTCACCGCAACCGGCACGACGCATTTCCGCAACGTCAAGGTCATGCGCCAGGAGATCGTCTTCGACACGCCCGACACCGGCTACGGCGTGCCTTACTCCAACACGTTCGCCCAGCTGTTCCTGACCGCGGTCGTTGCCGGCATCGCGCGCGACCTTGCGCGACGCCACCGCCCTGATCCATTCGCGCAAGCGTACTTTCTACTACGCGCCCACAGAAGTTCCGACCGTTGATCCCCTGCTGCAGCAGACCGTCGGCCAGATCGCCAGCGGGGCGTTCGCGGCCGAAACGGTGGTGCTGGCGGCTGCCGAGGCGCTCGATGCCGCGGCCGATGCCTTCGACGCCGGTGCATCGAACGCCGCGGAAGCCGCCCACACCGCCGCCCTGCTCTCGGCCAAGGCCAAGATTATCGCGGACGACTTCGCCATCCGCGGCGGCAGCCTGCTGTTCGATGTCGGCGGCGCGTCGGCGACCAAGAAGGTCACCAATTTCGACCGGCACTGGCGCAATGCGCGCATGCTGTCGTCGCACAATCCGACCACTTACAAGGCGCGCTCGATCGGCCAGTACGAAATCAGCGGCACGCCGCTGCCGGCGAAAGGCTTCTTCTAGGCAAGACGGCGCCTTTGTTCGACGGTCCGACGCAAGGAGAGACAGACATGGGAAAGTCGGGCATCCATCTCGTCACTGATAGCAATGAGATCGAGCACCAGTTCCGCGCCGTGATGCGCCGGCTCGCCGGTGGCGTCAGCATCATCACGGCCGGCCGCGACGACGACATCACGGGCATGACGGTCACGTCGCTGACCTCGCTGAGCGCGAGCCCGCCGCGCGTGCTGGTCAGCCTCAATCGGCAGGCCTCGTCTTTTGCCCCGATCGAGCGTCACAGGGTGTTCGGGGTCAACATTCTCGGATCCGACCAGCAGGAGCTCGCGAGCCGATTCAGCAATGGCAAGCTGAAGGGGGCCCAGCGCTATGAAGGCGTCGCCTGGACGGCCGGGGTATCCGGCGTTCCCCTGCTTGGCAATTCACTGGCGACGGTCGAGTGCCTGGTGGAGGAGATCATCGAGCGATATTCGCATGGGATCATCGTCGGCAGCATCTCGAGCTTCGAACTGTCGCCCCAATTGTCGGGACTGGTATACTGGAACGGTCAATACATCGAGATAAAGCACGATTCCGATCTGGATTTGCTCGCCGAGATCAGCATCCCCCTGGCGCATGTGAGGTAGGAGCGCTCCTGCCGCTTCTCGATCTCCGGCATAAAACGAGGGCAGCATGAAACGCGAAATTCCGACAGCGGACCTGGAGCCGACGTCCGGGCGGTGGCAGCTCGACCGGATCGTGGCCGAGCTACGCGTCTCCCGGGAGGAGACACACAGCATTCGCAGGGACGGCGAAGCACGTCAGGCCCCATCGCGCGAAGCGCTGGAGGCAGTCCTCGATGGCCTCACGGCAGCACTGTTTCCACGGCATTACGGTCGCTCCGAGCTGGACGGCGAGAATATCGACTATTTCGTCGGAAACACCCTCGCCATCGCCCTGGACTCGCTGTGCGACCAGATCCATCGCGGTGCCCTCTTCATCGGCGACGAGCTCACCGCCGGATTCCGCCGCGAGGACGCCGTCGAACTGACCCGGACATTCGGCTCGCGACTGCCGATCGTGCGCGGGCTTCTCATCAATGACCTCAGGGCCGCCTTCGTCGGTGACCCCGCCGCCCGGTATTTTCCCGAGATCCTGATCGGCTATCCCGGGATGACGGCAATCATTCATCACCGCCTCGCCCATATCCTGCACGGGCTGGGCGCCCGGCTGATCGCTCGCCTGGTCGCCGAGATCGCGCATACCCGCACCGGGATCGACATTCACCCCGGCGCGAGCATCGGCTCTGGCTTCTTCATCGACCACGGCACCGGCGTGGTGATCGGCGAGACCGCCATCATCGGCGACAACGTCCGCGTCTATCAGGCCGTCACGCTCGGCGCTCGTCACTTTCCGACCGACGACGATGGCAGCTTGATCAAGGGCGACGCCCGCCATCCGATCGTGGAAGACGATGTGGTCATCTATGCCGGCGCTACGATCTTGGGCCGGATCACCATCGGCCGCGGATCGACGATCGGCGGCAATGTCTGGCTGACCCACAGTGTGCCGCCGAACAGCATCGTGACCCAGGCCACGGTCCGCAATAAGCAAGGCTAGGGCTTCTTGTTTCTACGCGTTTTCTTGACGCGAACCGGTATCCACTTCGCTCGAAAACGCTAGATGGCCGGCGCCTTCCAGCGCATCAGGCGACGCTCCAGTGCCTCCAGGATT
>Ga0214545_1002908_pt1 | contig 32937 bp, 14 predicted proteins | sample CNSS4metaG_FD_160064 | JGI IMG/M metagenome (GOLD analysis project Ga0214545, IMG submission 160064) | Root nodule microbial communities from cowpea collected in UCLA plant growth center, Los Angeles, California, USA - CNSS4 | ecosystem: Host-associated > Plants > Roots > Nodule | place: USA...
TATATATATATATATATATATATATATATATATATATATATATATATATATATATATATATATATATATATATATATATTGGTTAGTACAAAATTATTGTAAGAACATAAAAGATGGTCTAAGAATGATGATAATTTTTAAAAGATGACAATGGATACAGGGAAAAAAAAATTTGTACTAATTTTAAATTCTCTTGTAATTTGTAATATTGTTTTCGGAAAACTTCAAATGTGGAAGATGATACATGTTATATGTTTTAGTGTTAAATTTTGGGTTGTTAAAATTAAAATATGAATGTAATATTTTTATCATTTTATTTCTAATTGAGAGCAATTGACTCATAAACATGGTCTATTATTGTTGTTATAAAATATAAATTTAAGTAATTTATGGGTAATATATCATAAACATAATTGACAAAAAAAAAAAAATCATAGAGTTTACTTTTAATTTATAACTGCAATATATGTGTTATTGTTCAATTAAAAGAACATCGAGACTTATGAAGCTACAATATTTATTATTATTATTGCTTTATTTTGTTTTTCTAAAGTTTCCTATTTATAGTTGGCTATTTCTCTTCGCATTGCAATTAATTAGGCTTTCCAGAGTGATTTTCGTTTATTAATTAATTTATTTCAAATGCACAATTTTTTTTATAATAATATGTAGAATAATTTTGGATCCCTATAATAGTTATTGAGATTGTCATCTAAGTTAATAGAAAAGATATCTCAAGTTATACCATCAATTTAAAAAGTAAAATATTTTTTAATAATTAAATTTTGATAATTTCTGATAATATAAAATATCATATTTTAAATAATTTTTTATTTTTTTTATTCTAAAACCATTTAAAAGATAATGTCTCAAAAGTATTTATTTATTTTTTTATTTTATCCTTCCTACGTAAACAAAGATTTGATCGAAATGCATATAATTGATGTACACAAAACGTAGTGGCTTACAATTAAAGGGAAAAAACGAAGACCATCTTCTACTACCTTTTTTTTTTTAGTAGTCAATTATCATTAATTTTTTGAGGAAAAAAACTATTTCAAATCAAATGTAATGATAGTGACAAATTTAGAAGGACAGATTCACCTTGTCTTTGTCTCTCCATACATATCTAATATCTATGCATGATTATCATAAATTTGGTTCAATATATTTCTTTTTTTATGTATTTATAATATAATTAAAATGAAAATATTTATAACAAGTGTTTTTTTTAATGAATATTCATAAAAAAATTAATCAAACAGAGTTTGTTAAATTATATCATGCCAACGTTATAACTTATTACATTACATGAGCTAAAATAAAGCAAATAACTAACAAGTTATTAACAAATTAAAGATTTTAGATTTAAATATGTTTTTCATACTTAAATTTAGATCATGAAAAATGCAATTCAATATCTCTATGTCTCAAATTTTAATATATTTTAATTCTTAAATTTTAAAAATAAATAAATTTAATTTTTATTATTTATTTTTATTAAATTTTTTATATGTTTTAGGATAGTGTTTAAGTTGTATCTTCGTTTAATATAATTCAACGGAAATGTCAATATAAAATACTATTTGACATGTCATATCAAACAGATTAACATCATTAAATTAAAAAATATATATTTATTTATTAAACTTGAAAATTAAAATATATCAAAGTCGAGAAAAAAAATTTAACTTTTGAAAGAAAATCACTCTTTATACGATTTGCATAAGTACAAAATACATGCCCAATTGGGCATTAAGTGGAAGAAATAATTTATGATGAACTTTACAAATATTATTGAACTAATGGGAGTGCAACATATTCTAGAAATGTTTTAATTTTGTCCGAAAGAATATGAATATTTTCATTTAATTATAAACTATACAATAAATTTATTCACTCTAATAATAAATACTTAAAAATAATACGTTTTTAAAATTAATTGACTATATTAGTTGAATAATTAAAGACTTAATAATACGGCATAAACTATGTATGATTATATTAGTTGAATAACTACAATTGATTTTGAATTTTGAGACTTGAAATTTGAATATTTAAATAAAAAGGACTTCATAAAAAATAATCAGTCTATATTTAAAAAAAATATGATTTAATATAATTGCAGTCTTTTATTTTTCTTTTGTCTATATTTTGGTTTCTTAATTTATTTAAAATAAAGATATTTGGTATATTACTTTAGAAAATCCATAACTTTGGAGTTAAAATATACAAAAATTAAACTAAAAAAGCAACATATATTATTTTTAAAACAGAAAGCAAAGCATGGAAATTGTATTTAAGTTAAAATAATTATCAGTAAAGTAGACGACAGTAGAAAACAAAAAAGCTATTGTGTGTGATGACAGTTAGCAGTTTTTTCGAAACTGGTGGTCCGTGATCATTTATTTAGTTTTAGTAATTTAACAATCTTTTTCGATTTTCAACGATACAGATAAAGTAGTAAATTGTGTTTGAGACAATGGAGATTCCTTTAGTTGAACCGAACAACGAGGCATGATGACAATGTGGTCACACTCACTCAATATAAGAACTCACACATTCATCGTCACTCTTCAGTCTTATGTAGTCAGCACAGAAAAAAAGCACGTTTTGATGTCACATAATCTGTTCCTAATTTCTCTCTTGTCTTTTTTAAGGCCGCCACTCCCACCCCCTCTTCCATTCTCTCCTCACTTCCTAAAAAAACACACAATTCTTCTTCTTGATCTTCTTCCCACCATGTAAATTCTCAAGCTTGTGAGAAAATGCTCCTGCAAGTTTCAATCTTTCTCTTCTGGGGTGCCAAAGTTTTGTGTTTAACTGTTGGTTGATGTGTTTTTTCAGGTGGGTATGTAAATTGGACGTTGTTGCAACACGTTAGATTTTTCATTCATGGAGGCTGAGTTTGGGGGTAAGAATCAGTACTTGTATGGACCTGTGGTGTCAGGAATGAAGAAAGCTGTTGGGAATGGTAAGAGGAGTTTGGAATGGGATTTGAATGATTGGAAATGGGATGGTGATCTTTTCACCGCTCAGCCACTCAATCCAGTGCCATCAGACTGTAGGAGTCGCCAGTTTTTCCCACCACATCCTGAAATTCCTGCGAAAAAGACCAATCTTGCAAACGATTTGTCTTCTTCTGTAATCAACCCAGGTGAGGGAAAGAAGGAATTGGAGAAAAGGAGGAGGAGTGTTATAGGGGAAGGTGAAGGGGAGGGGCTGAATGATGAGGGTGGTTCTCTTAGTTTGAACCTTGGGGGTCACGGTTACCCTTTCATGGTGGAAGAAGAGGAAAAAAGTGGAAAGAAGACAAAGGTAATTGGAACTACTATTGCTCCTGCTACCACCTCTAACCGTCCCGTTTGTCAGGTGCAAGATTGTACGGCTGATCTTGGTAATGCCAAGGATTACCACCGCCGGCACAAGGTTTGTGATGTTCATTCTAAGGCCACTGTGGCACTGGTGGGAAATGTTATGCAACGTTTCTGTCAACAGTGTAGCAGGTCAGTTAGGTTGCTTGCAATCAGATATTTTTCTGGTGTTTAAACAATTCATATTTGTGCTGTGATCATCAAATTAATAATTTGTGAGCCTACAAAAAGGGGAAGATTCTCTATTTCTTGTCGTTTAAATCCTAAGTGAAAGTTGTTAAAAAAAACTTCTGTTTTAGAATAAACAAGAATTTCCCAACCTTTGTACTCAAGTTAGATGTAATGTAACTCGTAAATTTGTGGCAGGTTTCATGTCCTTCCAGAGTTTGATGAAGGTAAGAGAAGTTGTCGTAGGCGTCTGGCAGGCCATAACAGGAGGAGGAGGAAAACTCATCCTGATGTTACTGTTGTTAATGAAGGATCTCCTAACGATGGAAGTGGCAGTAGCTATCTGTTGATGAGTCTGTTACGGATACTGACCAATTTGCATAGTGAGTATCCGTGACAATAGAACTTTATCTGTGTGGCATTCTTTACAATTTATTTATTTTGTTGTTACAATATGAAACTGTAATGATGATAAATGTGAGCTACTTGTTGGTGCTGTTTGAAAATCTTTTAGTGGTAAAATCTTATAAAGGTAGGCCTCATCAGTATTGATGCTAATTTAGAGAATTTGAACTTATGGATTTCAGATGAGTGGCTTTATTGCACAGTCTGGTTTTTCAATTGATTTTCTTGTATTGTTATGGTCATTATGGGAAACTATGTCAAAGGTGCAGTTGTATTTAATGTTTTTTTTTTTCGTAATAGCTTGATGACATGAGTAGTCTATTTTTCTCCTAAGCTAAGTTTCCTCTGAAAGTTCAATTTTCAACTCCAGTTAAAAACCAGAACCTAGGTGGTTAGCTTTAACAGCATTGATTGACCTTTCTGCTCTACTCTAGACTCTCGTCTACCTAAATAGGAGTAGAGGGTTTGCACAGGGAGTTATGCACTTGACCTTTGACATCTTGTGAGGAATCATACCAGATTGAAATTGATTCTCCAAATCAGGATTGGCCCAAAGTATTTGATAAAATTTTATGATAGTGATTAACTTGTATCATCATATGCTCTTTTTGTTACATGTGCCTTCTGATAACTTTTTGGCACATTCCTGTAGAAAAGCTAGAAAGCCTGAAGGTTTTGTCTGCTGGATCATTACTTGAAAGAGAAAACAGTTACTTATGACTTGAGCTAATAACTATAGTGTTGTCTCCATTGTTGTAATCCTTTTGCATTTCACCTTCATCCTGGATGTCATCATTGGAACACTTAATTGACTCTAGATTGTGCCTTCTATAAATTGCAGCAAATGGCTCAGATCATACAAGGAACCAGGATATACTCTCTCATCTTCTGAGGAACTTGGCAAGTCTGGCTGCTCCAAATAATGGTAGAACTTTAGCCTCCTTATTGGAGAACTCTAAAGGTTTATTAAATGCTGGAACACCTGGAGGTGCTCATGATGAACTCAACCTTAATTCAAACACTCCTGAAGCTTCCAGACCATCTGGTTCTTCCATTAAGATTGATAATGGCTTCATCAGTCAGGACCCTCCAATATCTATGGCACAGTGTGAAACAAGGCCTACTAATGGTGGGACACAAAAATGTATACCTTCAGGTGATGGTGGAGTAGAAAATTTGAGACCACCTTCAGGAGCACCATTCTCAAGTATAAGTCAATCCAGGGGAAGTCTTCCATGCCAATTAACTTCTACTGAGACTACAGTTAGAAGGAACAACTTAAATAACGTTGACCTGAATAATGTATACAGTGATATGCAGAATACTGATGAGAATCATAAGAAGCCTTATCCTCATGTGGCATCAGAGATGGGATTTAGTGATCTTCCCTCATGGCTGCAATGTGCTTCTCTCAAATCAAGTCCTCCACAGACTAGCAGAAACTCAGATTCAACCTCTAACCAGTCACCATCTAGTTCCAGTGGAGAAGCTCAGGTATATTCTTGGTCTAATTTAAATTCATTTCCTTATTTCTGAATAATTTAGTGATTCTGCTCTTTACCTTTGTATCAAAATATTTACGGTTGTTTAAAAGATTTTTTATATATCTTTACTGATAAAAATACTACTTTGCCAGGACCATTATTTGAGGTCTGTTTCTCCGGTTCATCTGACTTTTTATTAGTATGTAGGTCTGTTTTTGATTTCCATTTCAGAAGACTTATTTATTGAAATGTTGTTTGTTTACTGTTTACAGAGTCGCACAGATCGAATTGTTTTTAAACTCTTTGGAAAGGATCCAAGTGATTTTCCCCTTCTTCTCCGATCACAGGTACTTTCTTGTGACATGAAATTGCTGCAGACAATTTACAGCAATGTTTCTTTTTTCTGTGCTTGATTTACATTCTCTTTTGTGTTTTAGATTCTTGAGTGGTTATCCCACAGTCCCACAGAGATAGAGAGCTATATAAGGCCAGGTTGTATCATATTAACGATGTATCTTCGTCTTGAAAAATCTGCATGGGAGGAGGTATTATTTAATATAATGAATAGATTTGAAAAGGGTAAAATAATGTAAATGTGTTTATAACTATTTTGATATTGCAGTTCTACTGTAATCTAGGATCCAGCTTGAGAAAGCTTGTTGGCTCATCAAATCATACATTTTGGAGAACAGGGTGGGTGTTTGCAAGGGTGCAGCACTCTGTGGCTTTTCTGTATAACGGTTTGTTCTCCCTTTTACTGTGTTGTGTGAGCATTCCTCTCATGCGATTGCAGTTTTTTAGTGTCCTGAAGAACTTATGTGGTTCATTATCTCTCCTGCAGGTCAGGTAGTCTTAGATGTGCCCTTGTGTCTCAAAAGTTCACATCATTGTACGATTTCATGCATTAAACCACTTGCTGTTCCTGCAAGTGCTAGGGCTCACTTTATTGTGAAAGGTTGCAACCTTTCCCAGTCTAGTACAAGGTAAATCCCTTTACATCTATTCAAAATTCTTGACTTATAAAGGTTCTAGCAAGAGGATAGTGTTTCTGCACTGGAAGATGCTTATGTTGAACTACACAGTACTTAATTTTGTTCTATGCATATCATGCTGCAGGATGGATGTACAATATCATAAGAAGGGATGAGAAAAAGGAAAAAACCATAATGTATTTTTGTTTCCCAGGAATTTAGCACCTTTGAATATTTATTGGGCGGAATTTTGAAAGAAAAGGTTGTTTCAGATTCTAATTACTGTCAGTAGTACTGGTCCAGCCACTGACATAATTTTATACAGGAATCATATAGATTTTTATTTTGAGGGGAGGGGGTGGACAATTTTACCTTAGTTCAAGGGTATAAATTGGATTTTGTTCTGTGTAGGATTTTGGATATAGGGAAGATCCTAGTTTTAAATTTTGTTTGTTGGGATTAGCCCAGATGTTGATCTGTTGCTAATGATTTCTAGGTTGCTCTGTGCACTTGAAGGGAAGTATCTGGCAAATGCTAGTTGTCACGATTTGAATGGTGGAGCTGATGAATCCATTCAGCATCTCAACTTCTCTTGTCATATACCAAATGTAACTGGGAGGGGTTTTATTGAGGTGCTATCACTTTATCACACTCCAAAATTTTTCTATGGGGTTTTCTTTTTCAAAAAAAGTGGAATATGCCTTAGTTTCATTTTGAAAGCTTTAGAATGTATCCTGTAAACTTACTGAAACTAACAGAAACATACAAAGGTCTGGCGCATACTTCAGAGATGTCATTTGTGTCATGAATAACTCCTTCATTAATGGTTCAATATAGCTGTTGTTAAATGTCTGCCATTTGATTCTTATAATAGCTCTTGGAAACTTGGTAGCTGTCGGTTAACCTTAGTCCATATAGTGTATAGGCTTTCTTATAAACTCTTTAAAACAATCTTTTATGAATAAGGTTGTGAATTCCACATTGATTATAAGACCAAATTATAATATATAGTTAAATCTATATTTCTAGTTTCTGAAAATACAATTTGATGATAAATGCTGTCAGGTGGAAGATCATGGACTTAGCAGCTGTTCCTTTCCATTTATAGTTGCAGAGAAGGAAGTCTGTTCAGAGATCTGCAAGCTGGAGAATCTGATTGAGGCTGCTGAAACCACTAAGGATTTCCAGATCAAAAACCAACAAATGGAAGAAAAGACTCAAGCTCTTCATTTCTTGCAAGAAATGGGTTGGCTTCTTCATAGAAGTGGTGTGAAAGTTAGGCTAGGTCCCATGGTTCCAAGCCATGATCTCTTCCAATTTAATAGGTTCTCGTGGCTTGTTGACTTCTCTATGGACCATGGTTGGTGTGCTGTGATGAAAAAACTATTGGATATTATATTTGAAGGGAGTGTTGATGCAGGAGAACAGGCCTCCATTGAGCTTGCATTGTTAGACATGAATCTTTTACACAAAGCTGTGAAGAGAAACAATAGACCTATGGTAGAACTACTATTAAGATTCGTGCCAGTTAAAACATCAGATGGTGGTGACAGTGAAGTGAAGCAAGTTGAAAAGGCCTCTGACAGATTCTTATTTAGACCTGATACTGTTGGGCCAGCTGGATTGACTCCTCTTCATGTTGCAGCAAGTATGAGTGGCTCAGAGAACGTGTTGGATGCATTAACTGATGATCCAGGAATGGTAATTCCTATGTTGTCTCTCTTCTGTAACTTTATTTTTTTCTCATGGTTTTCAACCTTATGTCTGTTGTGTTCAGGTAGGAATTGAAGTATGGAAAAGTGGCCGAGATAGTGCAGGTTTGAGCCCCAATGATTATGCATGCCTTAGGGGCAATTACTCTTATGTTCAACTTGTCCAGAGAAAGACCAACAAGAGAGGTGAAAGACTACATGTGGTTGATATCCCTAGCACTGTTGCAGAAAGTGGTAACAGAAAGCAGAAGCAATCAGATGGATATAGAACAGGTAAAGTTTGTAGTTTACAGACAGAGAAGATTGAAACCACAGAAATGAGAAGTGAATGCAGGGTATGCCAGCAGAAGGTGGTTTATGGTGGCATAAGAAGTGGTGTGGTTTATAGGCCAGTGTTGGTCTCCATGGTGGCCATAGCAGCTGTGTGTGTCTGTGTGGCTTTGCTCTTCAAAAGCTCACCTAGAGTTTACTATGTGTTTCAGCCTTTCAATTGGGAATCATTGGAGTATGGAACAATATAATGCTGTATATCAGGTGTTTTTCTGCTGTAGTTGCACCTCTTTTTAGTTTAGATGTGAAAGTCTTAGATTTTTAGTATATAGAGTATAGACATATTATATTATTATTATACATCAATAGTAATAATTGCTGTGATCAATATATACATATATATATATATATATATATATATATATATATATATATATATATATATATATATATATATATATATATATATATATATATATATATATTAATAATTGTCACTAAATATTAAATTAGATTTTTTTAGGCTTATTTTTTTAAACAGATACATTTATGAAAATTAAAAATTAGATTATCTTTTAAAATAAAATAAATTATCTATTTTAATTTATTTTGAAACAGCTAATAATCTAATTATTTATTTTATTTTATTGTTAATTTTAATTAAATATATTATTATTTTAGTCCTTTCAAAATGATTCATCATTTTATGTCACGTTCTATACGCATTTTTATATGTCACGGTCTATACACATTTTTCATATAGCTTTTCATTGTCGGTAAACCAAAATGTAAAATTTGATAGAAAAGATTAATCAATCGTGAGTGAAGATAAAGAATTTAAAATCAAATATGAGATTTATAAACTACTTTATATTTCCCATAAGAACACGTTCCGTTCGTGAATGATACTTTTGACAGCATTTTCCCAACCTACATTTTTTATCTTTTGAAAAGAGAGATTTTTTTAGGCTAAAATTGTAGTGTTTCTTATTATTAACCTATTTGAGTTGTTGGGCACTTCCACGATGTGGTTATCATTGTCTGTGCCCTAGTGGTCCTATATAGCAATGATTTCGTTCATATATTTATTGAGATGTTTGCTTACAAAAGCATTAGTTTTTTTGCTACCATAAATGAGAACATTACCACGATTTCCTCACTGTATTTTTTATTTTTATTTTTTTGTTTGGTATTTAATTTAGAAAACAATTTAAAGGAAAACATGTAATATTGCTTTTAATAAAGGAAAGGCCAATTAAAGAGTTAACGAGAGAGACTTGTCCCATTCAACCAACTCATACTCCATAAATATGATTCGTGATTTGTACCGTTAACAAAATATTTTCAATTTTAATCTAATGAAATATATTTATAAATTTTAAACAGCTCACAATTATATTCTTTTAATTAAAATTTTGTAATAGTTAATACAAATTATTTTTTTTAATGTCAAACATCTCTTTTATATGTAAAGTGTGCTTCTTATTTCGAAAGAAAACACTTTTTGCTGTTATATCCTCTCAAAAGAAGAATATTTCTTTATATTGTGATTTTATTTTTAAGGATGTATTTGGATTAGAAAGTGAATTTGACAGAATGGAAAATTTAAAAAAAAAATGAAGAAAAAAGGATGAAAAATGATATTATTTGAACGGAGAAAAATAGAATAAAAAGTGAGATGAAAATTTATAATAGATTTAATTCATCGATAGAATAAATTTAGTTATATATTAAAATATTTAAAAAATAATTTGTAAAAAATTATATTTAAAAGTAAAGTTATATTAAAAATATCAAAATTCAAATTGATTAATTTAACTATTATTTATATAATATTTATAATGTCAGAAGAAAAGAATAAACATTTTATTGTCTTTTATTTAATTTTAATGAATTTCGTTTATTTGATTAGATTATTTTTGTTATCTATATCTATATCTATATCTACAACAATAAAGGAGATTTTTTTTTCCACATTTCATAATATCCGTTTTATCTTTAATTATTTTATAAATTAATTATTTTATAAATAATTTACTTTTAATCATTTTTTTACAAATCTCTTTTAAAATCTCTTTTGTCTTAAATCATTATTTAAATTTTCTTCTTATATATCTTATTTTTATTTTATATTTAACAATTATTTTAAAAATTATATATTTATTATTAATCTTAAATTTCTTAAAAATAAAAAAAATGCAAATACACATTGTGTTCGCAAGTAAATTTATAAAACGGATACCTTCTTCGCATTTTCTCGTATGCAGGAATGAAAGGTGTATGTAAGAATGGAAGGTGTGCTGGTGTTTTTTTTTTCTTTGTTTTGTTTTTCGGTAATTGAACGAAAATCAATGCATTCCTTTCCTTACCAACTTTTCCAACTGTAAACGTACCGTAAATTAAATAACCCATTGGAAACACTTTTTCCTTTCTGGAAACATTCCAAATACAGTGCAAAAGTTTCTGCAAATTATTTCTATAATTAATTTTTTATTTTTAACCAATTCATGTAATAAATTATTAAATTAATTTGTCCTTTCCCCGATAAATAATTGTTAAAAAAAATACAGCCGCAACTTCCTTTAAGAGGAGGTTGTGTGGAATATAGTTATAGTATACACCAGGCTGTAGACAGATGAGATGAGTGAGAGCATCTCCAATAACCCTTCTACTCCATTATAACATTGACTTCACTCTGATTTAGAAATTGCACTTCGAGGTTCTTTTCCAATTTTAAATCATTGTAAATATTAATATTCAGTTGGATAATGATTTTTTAATTATTAATTTTTGACACCTTTTACTTATATTTTTTAAATGAATTTAAAATATTAAAAATAAAAAAGTAAAAAACCACTTAAAAAAACACCTAAAAATTATTTTTACTATTCATTTAATGCGTTCTCTTATGGTTGTCAGGTATTAGTTATATTAATTTATCTTTGTCAGACTTATTTGGTATTGGTTGAGAAGTTTCCTTTCAATTGTGACACAACACGGACTCAAGTATAATAATTATTTTTTGTAATTATTATAATAAACTTATGAATTAATTTATTCGTCTTAGACACGCCATTCCGCATTTTAGGGAAATTGTTAAACAAATTTAAATAACAATTAATCAATTACTCATGAGGTATGCCTTACTAGACTAAAATTAATCTACTGCAAATTTTTTAGATTCATTGGAGTAATTTATGAGTCATCGGATATATTAACTAATCATTTAATACCCTTAGGCAAAAACTTAGTTTATTTCAATTTTAAAACTATTTTTCACTATTCTTAAATTAAAATCCACTTGTTTTTGGTCCAATTCAGGTTTTCCAACCCTCAAAATTTTTAATATCATCGTTATTCCATATCAAAAAAGGTTTTTGTAAATATACACGTCATTCAAATTTAATTCAATTCAAATAATAATTTCAAACTATAAGTTCAATGGTTGTATATACCGTACATGTATATTTCAATGTACTCTGTCATGTGTAATCTTAATATCAATTTAATAAGTTCATCTAAAAATCATCGTGATTATAGTTATATATCAACCACAATAAATCAGAAAATTCAATAACAACAATCTACTATGGGATTTAATCTCATTAAAATTCCATTTTTATAATTAGCATTTTTTTTTCAAACAAAAAGATTAAATCAATTCCCCTTATCGTAATTTGTACGTTTTTCCAAAAAATATTTAAAATTAAAAAACCAGAACTTGTAAACATGATTCATAAACTACACATATTCCTATAATTCTATACTAACAATTTTTTTAAAGTAAGATCAGACATGCATTAACTCTAACCCCCACATGCATTAAGTCTAACCCCCACATGCAACAAAAACCAAAGTGCAAAACTTAAATTCTAGAAAGCATGTTTGCTATGATCTATACGGGATAACACTACTCTTAAAATTTGCTTAAAATAACAAGCAAGCAAATTTAAGGTTATAAATAAATAGTGTTTCTATCCATTAAAAAGTATTTTATTTTTTATTTATAATTTATGACATTAAATAAATAAGTTATCCATTATTCCTTAATTTTAAATCTTTTATATCCATAAAGCTTTTTTTTTTTTACAAATGAAAAGTTATTTTTTGTTATAGTGACTAAGATTGTTTACTTATTTTACTAGGAACATATTCAAATAAAATATTAAAACATATTTATAGGCAAATTAAGTTGATTTAAGAGATATAGAAAATATTTAGTTAAAGTGTTATACCTTTTTGTTTCTTGTGTAATAATTACAAGTAAGATAGTGATAGAGAGATAGAAAGAAGAAAGATAATATTTTTCATTTAAAAAATGTAAAATTAAAACACAAAAAATTCACTTAAAATAAAGATTTAATATGATCGTGTTGGAAAAGGGACAACATAGGTGAATGAGAGAGACAAACAACATAGGTAAACAATGCAAAGTCAAACAACAAAGGTGGAATGGGTAGAGGAGAATGACAAAGATAGAAATGTTATGTGAACACACCACAATAATTCTTATGTTTATTGGTTTAATGTTAAGGTTGACATGTGGTTGAAACAAATGACAAATGTGAATATAATGTATTTTATTTAGCTAATTAAGCATCACTATTTTATTTTAGTAATTAATTTATAATGTATTTGTAATATAATTAGCAAATATTTTTAACTTTTTTTATTACATTCAGCAACAAATAATTGAAAAAAATGGTGAACTTGCTATACCAAATATAAGTATAACACCAAGCTGGTTTTCTAAAATACGATAAAGTGATTTTTGTTAACCATTATCATTTAAAATTTTAATATCTAAAAATATTAATCTACAGTGTATTTGACATTTTTTCTACAAAATTAGCATTCTGCAAAATTGTCCTATTTTTTTTTAATAGGGAAAGATGTAAAACTAATTTTGGGCATTTGAAATAGTTGAGTTGGCAGCCAACTCTTAGGAGCATTAGTAAATCTAAATTACAGTTATTGTTTAACTAAAATAGGATTCAAATTGTACAGATATGGCATGTGTCGTTCTGTGTGAAAGACTCGTCTTTGACCAAAGTTGTGCATTTAAACTCTACATTGACACATCTCTAGTGTCATTCGACGAAGAAGAGTTTCCTCTGTCAATTTTCTCTTGTTTTCCGTGTGGCCACCATTCTCAAGAGCACCATGCAATTACCCAGCCAAATGCTCTTGAGTAATGGTGTGCTCGTCAACACACACTGGAGATTTGAGAAAAAGATGGATGATTCAATTCAAACATTGCTATCATCCACAAACGAAGAGAACCGGTACGCGTATTATTATTTATGATTCCAGAGAGTTACATCATTACACCAAATAACTGGTTAAATGTCATACAAATAAATGTTACAATTGGAATAATGGATTTGAAATGATGAACGAAAAGGCATGTGTATGGTTGGGTGGGGACGTGTGAGTTGGAGAAATAACTCCTTTTTTGTAAATAGCGGTAAAATGAGGGGCCATTTTCCGCACCCCACAAGAAAAAGCGTTTCCACAACGGCATTGCCAAAAAATATATTTAATTATTTTTTTTTTCGAATGTAAATTATAAAATTGGCGTGCTTACAATCCAACTCAAATTTACTGGTTGGACTTTCTTCTTTGCCTGCGCGCTGGAAATACTGCCTTGAGGGTCAAGAGTTGCTTCACACATGCACTTTTTTCTTTTTGTTTCAGTATTCATAAATTATGATATGTCATAATAAAAATATAAACAGATTCCTCTTTTGATTTTAATTTGTGCAGAGCGCAGAAGAGAGGCGAACCGGAGGGTTTGCCTCAAAGAAGAAAGGAATCCAGTGGTCGCCGAGAGAAAAGGAAAGCGAAGAAGAAGATGGGATCGCCGGCGACGACTGGTGAGACGAAGAAGATAGCGGTGCGGTCGTCGATTGTCGAGTCCCTTCGCGGTTGCGGTCTGTCCGGGATGCGAATTGACAAGGAAGAGTTGAAGAAGCAACTAACCATGCCGCGGTACCTGCGCTACGCAATGCGCGATTCCATTCGTCTTCAGGACCCCGCCGCCGGTGAGTCCCGCTACATTAACCGCGCTGACGGCGAGGATTCCGCCGCCCCGCCCTGTCCCATGGTCGTCTTCATCAACCCCAACAGCGGCGGTCGCCACGGCCCCGCTCTCAAGGAGAGACTCCAGCAACTCATGAGTGAAGAGCAGGTACTGCTGCTGTAAATTGCTTGCGCGTGTTTAAAATTTTGCTGTCGCTCTCTCGTCAGAATCTATGTTTTTCCGAATCACTTGTTGCTAAACAGAGGAAGCCGTGAAATTAGTCGGATCTTGTTAATAACACGCTGAAACTTCTGAAATGAGAGAAGAAGTGTCATTTTGAAGGATTCTACTGGTTATAGACAATGCAAATGTTTTGAGAATCAGAGTGTTCTGTTACATAACTGTTTTTTTATTTATTTTTTATTTATTTTTTATTTTTTTATTTTTTTATTTGACGCGTATGATTCAAGTTAATCTGTAGACGTGGTTTCGTGGTTCGAGTTTTTACTTCCGTTATTATTTTCTCTATAACTTTGTTTGTCTTTACATGTTGTTTGGTTGTACGGTGCAGGTATTTGACTTATCAGATGTGAAGCCTCATGAATTCGTACGGTATGGATTGAGTTGTCTGGAGATGTTGGCGAGCCTTGGTGATTCTTGTGCCAAAGAAACTCGTGAAAGAATTAGGGTTATGGTATGTTGATTCGAGAACTGGAACATGGATCACAGTTCATTCATATGGTATAAAGTATAGCGTGTGATTGGTTAAGTTGTCATGATTCTTACACAACATATCATCTAAAGACTATTTTCCAAACTTCCCGTATTTAGTTTCTTTCCGTTGTGCATTCTTGATTTAAAAAATGGGAAGTTATTATAATTAGAAGAGGATTTGTTACTTCTTATATTTTTCCCTCCTAAATAAAACTAATAGATTAGGCATGATTGACAAGTGATTGGTTATGTAGTTATTTCTTTAATTTCTAAGTTAAAAATGTGATTGATTACACATAATGGAAATTGTAGTATGTACTGGATTCAAATATTCGATATATTACAATATTTTGGCAATCTCAAAACTGGTTGATTCGGCAGGTTGCTGGAGGTGATGGTACAGTTGGTTGGGTATTAGGATGTCTAACAGAACTTCGCACACAGGCTCGAGAGCCAGTTCCTCCTGTAGGTATCATACCGCTGGGGACAGGCAATGACCTTTCTAGGAGTTTTGATTGGGTAAGCCTCCATAATCTCGGAAACAATGGGTTAAATGAATGTTGGATCTACTGTACTAATCTGTCTTTCTGATATTCTTCAGGGTGGGTCATTTCCGTTTGCATGGAGGTCTGCTATTAAGAGAATTCTTCAAAGGGCTAGTACTGGGAGTGTTAACCGTTTGGATAGGTTTTGTGTATTTTGCATTTAGTTTATATGTTTTTCCTTTACTGAGTTAATTTTGATGGTGGATATGAAGTTACTGAATGAAATGAGTTTGGCTTTCAGCTTTTGCCATCGTTAGTTTCAGATAGTATGACGACCGTCAATTAAAATTATTTGTGCATCTTCTATATATGAACTTTTAGAACTGTGGAATTTGGGTTTTATAAGGAGATATACTTTTATTCAGTTCTCTTTGATTTGTGACTCACATATATTAAATTGGTATGATATTTTTTTCATTGCAGTTGGCGTGTTTCACTTGCAATGCCAGAAGGCACATCTGTGAAGCTACCGCATTGTTTGAAGCCTACAGAACAGTTCACTCTTGATCAGGTTATTGTCTGGTTTCTCATATCACTAATGCGTTTTAGTACTGTATATGAATTGGTTTGGCTTGTTTTGCTTGTTTTTCTTGAGTATAGAGTATGTGGTTCCCAAATGCACACATCCTTCATATATAGGAGGCAGATTAGGTCAGTAGTAATCTTTGTTTCCCAAATGAACGTCCTTCGTATATAGGTATCAAAAAATTAGTAAAAATATTTGGTGATATTTCAAGTTTTTCCTGAAATCCCAACTTCTTACCCAAATAATGAATATCAAGTTTTGTGCATACGGTGACCCATTGGTTCATTTTTATTCTATAAATTTTAATCAAAATATACTTCTCTACAGCATGTGCCCCATCATTTTTTATACAATTGGCTTTGTCAAAGTCTTTCTAGAGTGTCACTCCGATTAAACTTGATTCTTTACATGATGAATTTGGATAAGACTGTAAAATATTTGATTCAGCATGCAACTTTTCCCAGTTTTTATTTTTTTTATTTTTTTCTCAATTGTTGCTGTTGGGGAGTTGTAATATGCAATTTTTTGTTTCTGCTCTCTGCAGAGCTTTGAAATTAAGGGAGCACTACCAGAGACAGTTGCAAGTTATGAAGGCGTGTACTATAATTACTTCAGCATAGGTACTTTAATCTGTACATCAGTAGTGGTATACTGGTGACTTCAATGAAAATTTCTCGAGATGCTATCATGTCTATTTTAGAATTTTAGTGCCTTTGATGGTACTTGAGATTAATCATTGAGAAAGAAGTTGCTACATTACATGTGATACTATATGTTAGTTGTATGACGTGTTATGTTAAAACCAAATTGCTCCTTGCATGGTATTGATGTATCCTAGGGAGTATTTCAAGAATGGAGTTACTGATTTATCATGCATGCTGCTCATATTTTTAATGCCTGAAGTTTGGCTATTAGGCCTATACAACTATTTTGTGCTACAGTGGCCTCAGACGCTTAAGCAAGATTTGGCCTTGCCATTGGGATTGCCCCACTGAACTTAATTGAGAATTCCTTTATACCTTAGATTTAGTGTGTGTTTTGGTTTTCTTCATCTGTTTGAGTGTGTGTATGTTCCGTATGAGTGATGTAGAAACTTGAGATGCTACAACTTTCTTGGCTTTCGGGTGGTTGATAGAATGGAAATATTTTCAGATAGCTCAATTGAATCTCTAGTCTGTATTTCCACGCATTCATAGAATATCTTGTTATCCTCTACAGGAATGGATGCCCAAGTGGCTTATGGCTTCCATCATCTACGAAATGAAAGACCTTACCTTGCAAGCGGTCCAATTTCAAATAAGGTATTAAAGCTATGGAGTTGTGTAACGTGTTTTATTAGTTACCTTCTTTCTTGGTTGCTTTAGTTTTCTTGATTAGATGTTACAGTTTTTAAATGGTAATCCATGTTCTTTCTTCTCTTTTTTTCCCTTTGCTGCACGCTGTATTTGAGATTGAAATATTAGCACAAGTGTTAACAGTCTAACAGCTACCACTCCTAAAAAATGATATAATAGTTTATGGTCAATAATGGATTGTGATCATTAATAAATCCCTTTCCTTTTGGTTGTAGATTATATACTCAGGTTACAGCTGCACACAGGGCTGGTTTTTCACACCTTGCGTTAGTGATCCAGGTCTAAGGTAAGATATGCCAGCTATTCATGTGATAAATCAGGAAAAACAAAATGCTCACGCGATAATTTTTTATTCTTGTTTTTTTTACCTTATGTGAAACACATATTACTCTTCATTAGAAAAAAAAGAAGTTTACTATTGCAACAATAATTATTCTTTTGTTAATGTAAGGAATTGGAAGTATGAGTGGACAAATGATCTTTTCAACCCATACTTCTGTCTGCTGACGGATTCTCAGAACATATGCATGTTTTGTATCTGTTTCTCTATTATTTTTATCGGACCCCACTTTTTCATTGACTAGAGAGAGACACAAGATGCTCCAAAGCATGACCTTGTCATGTGAAATTTGTACATGAGGGAATGCATAATCCCATCTGTTTAACTTGACATGATTTCACCTTTTGAGTGCAAGCTGAATATAATTTTACGCTACTGCTGAAAAATAGAGAAATTCTCCCTTTCAATTTTTTTGCCCATGCTTTATATAAACACAATATTGGATAATTTAAGTTGAGAAGAGCCATTTCACACTCCACCATGCATCGTCAATTTGATTATTCTTCTGTGTCCAGCATGAGTCTTGTGTCTTAATCTGTTTTGCGACAAATAAGTAGAATAATGTCTTTGGATTTATGGTGATGTGCAACTTCTTTCCATGGATTTCATACGAGTTATTATGAGAGATGAACTTGTATTGTGATTATTTATATTGAAAATAAGACATGTTATTTATTTTATAGTAAAGGAAGATGACTGACTTAATAGCTAATTAGAATATTCCTCATTGCTATAATCAAAATCATCCTTTCTGTCATTAGGGGACTCAAAAACATTTTGCGGATGCATATCAAAAAGATCAATAGCTCAGAGTGGGAGCAGATTGCAATTCCTACAAGGTACATTTTTCATCTATAGTATAATTGTTGCTGTTGCATATTATTAAGTGGTAATCAAATCAATGTTTTCAAGACAGGCTGATGATTGGTACCCATTAGTAATTATTTAGGTGTTCGTTAGTAAGGGAGTTGGTTTGGGTAGTTGGGCAGGCTTAGATAGTATAAGAAATAAAGCGTATGGCCTCTAAATAAAGAGGTGGTTGAGAGAAATTATTTTTCATTTGGGAAAGTGTGAGGTGGGCAGAGTTGTAGTATCTCCAATATCTTGGGAATTTTTTTATTTTGTATCTTCTAACCCTAATATAAGGCTGCTACCTCATTGGCACTACAATAGGGATTTTAGGTTCATCAATAAAAATTCCATTTTTGGCTTAGATTCTGGAATATCCAAGGAATCCTTGCCTTGTACCATTTGTAGTTTTTGAAGTGTGCATTTCTTCGTCATTCATATAGATTTTGGAAATTTTAATTAGTTAAATTTTACTGCAAAGTAATTTAGCAAGAGTCACAACTCAATATCTCTTGTTAAATTTTTGTTTTGTTCCACTTTGCGTGACCTGGTTACGTTATTCCTTTCAGTGTAAGGGCAATAGTAGCTCTGAATCTTCATAGCTATGGAAGTGGGAGAAATCCATGGGGTAAACCAAAACCAGAATATTTGGAAAAGGTATGTTGCGTGAGATAATACCTCATTAAGGTGATGATATGAAAGCATCCAATCTCGTGTTCCTTTCACTTATAAAAAAGATATCTAGGGCTACATACTTGGGGTTATTCCAAATTAATTGTTTGACTGAATAGACTTTTTGATGCGATTTCAGAAAGGCTTTGTTGAAGCTGATGTTGCCGATGGGCTCTTGGAAATATTTGGTTTAAAACAAGGATGGCATGCATCGTTTGTCATGGTTGAACTGATATCTGCAAAGCATCTAGCTCAGGTACCACAATTTATTGTTTGTGTTTGAGTGAATTGTATACCTAGGCTCTTGGAAATATTTGGTTTAAAACAAGTCTGATCATAGCCCACCTCTCTGAAATGGAATGGTCTTGGTCTCCCTTATTGTGTTTCTCCGTGATCAATATACCACCATTGGTTTTTCATGACTGTTGAATTGTATTTATATCTTTTAGGCTTCAGCTATTCGATTGGAAGTGAGAGGTGGACGGTGGAAAAATGCCTATATGCAAATGGACGGAGAACCCTGGAAGCAGCCATTGAGCAAGGAGTTCACCACATTCGTGGATATAAAGAGAGAACCTTTCCAGTCCCTTGTTATCAGTGGAAAAAAGTAATTCTTAGGTGTTTGGCTTTTCCACAGCTGGAGTTCATGAAAGGCTTTTATATTATGGGCAATCTTAGGAATTGGCTGTACGATACACGGAAAGTTTGGTGTTGTAAAAAATATGTCTTTTGTTTTATTAAAATGTTGTTTATGCTTAGTGAGAATAATTCTTTGATGGTTTCCATAGCTGGCGGCGGTAGGCATGGAAGGCATATGTATATGTAATCCTGAGCATTGGCTCTCCATTATATTTGTTTGTGGAAAAGAATTTTTTTGGCTAATGACCACCTATCCAGTTTCCATGATCTTTGAAGCTAGCTATTGTCGAGTTGTCTGAAAATTATGCGATCGAAATGTCAAGTTACATTATTGTGTTTACAGAACTACATTTTAAAATTGAAAGGGATACCTTTCGTAGTTATATTTGATGTTTAAAGTATCCTTTCTCGGATCAAATTCAAGTTCATAGCATAGATTTCTCCATAAATTTTCTTTAAGTATTATTTTCTTTAATCACCACTAAGTATTAATGTAAAATCAAAAGAAAAATTAAATAAGTTTTTCCATAAATGAAAATAATTTATAAATAAATAAGATTTATAGAAATTTTCTGGTATAAATTTTCTAAGTTTTATTATGAAAACATAAAAATAAAATAGAATAAAATATTGTTTTCTTAAGTTAAAAATTAGATTATAGATAACATTATTTATTTTAATTTTTTGATATATTTTTCTCTTTTAACAATACTTCAAATGGTTATTAAATAACTTTCGATTGAGAAAAGGTTAAGGGAATTGTTCATGAAGGTTGTTTATCAATAAAAGTATTATTTTAATGTTGGTCTACTAACCCAAGTTATTTAAAATTGAAGAAAGTTATTCAAATGAGAAATGGAGACAGTTTTTTAATAATATAGTTTTGAGTTCGAGTTATTCTTGAAACTCAAAAGTGTCTAGAAAGATATTAATTTAATAATATTGTTGATGTGTGTAGGAAACGTCATATAAATTTTACCGAGAATATTCATAAATCTTATATACTTAAATATAGTTCTTATGATTGGACCAGGCTTATCAGTTTGGTCAACACCCAATTCAGTTAAGTCGTGGTGCAAAAATGGTGATATACAAAATCAATGTCAAACTTTCATAGAGGGTTCGAAAACTTAGTCAACAAAAAAAAAAAAATCATCAAATCACAATTTTAAATTTTTTCTTGAAAAAGAAAAATCAGTCTAAATCACTCAAGTTTTATTACTTCTTTCTATGTCAAACTTTCATACACGGTTCGGAAACTTAGTCAACAAAAAGAAAAATCATCCAATCACCATTTTAAATTTTTTCTTGAAAAAGAAAAATCAATCTAAATCACTCAATTTTTATTACTTCTTTGTAATAGTTTTTATTAGTCAAATCTTAAATCATTATATATATATATATATATATATATATATATATATATATATATATATATATATATATATATATTACTTATTGATGTTTTAACAAATTTCATGAAAAAAATTAAAATGGGTACGTAATATATAAATATAGAGATCGAAATTGCATTTGTAAAGTGAAAAGTCTGTCTTATTTCAAAATTTCACTTTCCAATTTGTTAAACGACCTTAAACCTTCTAGATTACGCTTATAAATTTCGTTGACCAATTCTTAATCATCTTTTTTTCTTTAATTTAATTATGCACGTTTATATATATATATATATATATATATATATCTTTCATTTCTTCAATCATATTTTTTTTTCTCTTCCTTATCACACATTGAGTAAATAATTCTTTAATTTAAGATTTATTTATTTTTAAAAGGTAACTAAACGTCATCCGTTTCTTCGACCGATTATTTTTCTATTTAAATAATTATGAATTGAATCTTTATTATTATATTGAGTAAAAAATCCACATTTTTATTACATTAGTACATGTTGAAGGTTTAGCTAGATCAAAATTCGATAATTGTTGGTTAATGCTCAAGGTCAAACAAATTTGACTTAGTTAAAAATAGTGATGAGTCGGTTCAAATAAAAAGTTGAGATGAGTTAATTCAGACTGAAAGTTGAGACAACTTGGCTCAAGTCAATTGGTCCCAAGGTTGGGTTTAGTCGATACAGGCTAGAGGTCATGATTAATCGGTACTAGACGAAGATTGGGATGAGTTAACACATACTGAAGGTCGGGATGGATTGACATTAGTTAAAGGTCAGGATGAGTCAGCATGTTTCGAAGGTCAAGACGAGTCTACATGAGCCAAATGTTGAGACAAGTTGGCATTGATATAAGGTTGAGACAACTTAACTTAAGTCGAATGCTGAACGAGTTTTCCTAGACTCGACTCAATCACATTTATAATGACTCCAGACTAACTTACATAAACCAACTCATGGGTTGGTCCTAACCCATAAGGCTTTTGTAGCTATGTTGGGCCTATAGACTTTTTCTTGTGTGAACTTTATGGTCCTATGAGTTTTTCTTTTGTTCTTGACACATATCGACTATGACCAAATTCGTATGGACTAGATCAAATTGACATGTCTCATATTTATTTAACTTTTTTGTGTTTTGAAAATGTTGTGAGATGAGATATACCTACCTTTTTCTTTTCCATTTTACAACTCATTTCAATAATAAAATATTATATTTATCTAACAAAGATAGTAGTTAAATATGTTTTTAGTCCTTAAACTTTAAAACAAATTTGAAATTCATCCATATCTCAAATTTCGATATAATTTGATCCTCAAACTTTAAAAATAAATAGATAATTGCGTTAAATTTTTTTGACGTGTCTCCTCTTTATCGATCTCTTCCTTCTTTTTCTTCTTATTCTCCTATTCTTTTAATCCATCTTCAATTAGTTTATAGTAAACATTTCATTACATTTAACATAAAAATTGGTACCATTTTTACATTATGATTTTAAAGAATACAATTGCAGATGAATTTTAAAAAAATTCAATTACCAATGAATTTAAGTGAAAAAAACATTATAAAGGAATTTTATCATGATCAAAGTTAAAGTAGAAACTTTGACTTTTATTTTACCAACATAATTTGTTGATGAAAATATCCATCAGTAATATATTTTAAATTATCCACATATTTTATCTTTAGATGCATTACCGTCAAATATTTTTATCGATAATTAAAATTCTAAAATTCTTCAATAAAATTCATAAATAAATTCTATTTTACCAAAAATAATGATTTGTTAAAAAGTTTTATCAATAAATTTTACTTGCGAATTATTTTGGTCGATAAAATTCTAATATTAATATAATATTTTCTTATAATACTATGCTAGGTATGACTAAGATGACATTACATAAGAATATATTGAGATAATAGGCAATTTAAGACTAACCTAACGATCGAAAGTGATTGAATTGTCTCTATCATCACTGCTTACACGTATTTTGTGCTGATTGGACTTTTTCTTCTTGTATCTATGACAACGATAAGAGAGGTTGTATCTAGTGTAAAATTAGTTTTGTATTTTTATATAGTTTATTCCTTTAATATAATATTATGATACATAGATGACTTTCTAGTAACAATTGAGTGGACCTAATATCAATATTTTAAATGTCAGTTCGATGGTAATGTTAAGATAAATTTATGAGTTGATATTTGGGTATATGACTGATGATATATGTTGTCTTTTGAATTCTGTTTTTTTATTGTATTCTTTTATGAACTATGAATAATTTATCCTGTATAGCATTATACTTATTTTGGTTTAATTGTTCAATGTTCAATATATTGGTTAATACCACACAAAAATTATTATTAAAAACCGGATGGTTTAGAAGAAAATGAAAAATATAAATTTACATAAATGTTTGCAATGAAAAAAAATATATATTAGCAGGTTTCAAACCCAGAAGGATTCATAATTACACAAATTATGTTAGACTTAATGAAGGTTTATAGTAATAGTATATCCACTTTGATATTCCTTCCCGTAATATATTATATATGTAAAATAAGGAATCTATCTTTGACAAAGTCTTAAGCCTCTGTTCCATGAGTAGAATCATGAGTTGGATGAGTGCGTGTTTCCTTCTTGAAAAGTGGAATTAGGGACATACCTCTCAGACAATGCTTCAAAACAAGACTTTGCCAAATAAATCTTTCTGAAACCAATAACGCTAATAAAGTAGAAATCCCAGAAATAAAGAAAAGCCCAGAGAAGCTATGAAAGCTGAGACTGAGAGGTTCAGAAGAAGATGTTTCCGCAGACGAGTCTTCTCCAATACTACTCTTTCCAAAATATTTGTCCTCAATCTCATTCATTAATCCACTTTCCATCACATTCAGGATGCCTCTCGAAAAGTAAGCCGTGAGATTGGACTTTAAAGGGAATGCCTGCAAATAACATAATTTATAATAAAACTATACCATAAATGCACTCATCATATCATATATCTATATAATTCACATTTAATTAACTTGTTATTTGAAGTTTAACTAAATTATTTCACCCAAGACAGTCAAATTTTGCATAGACGAGTTAGTTATGACTTCGGTGTTTATGTTTAGAGTAGCTCATAAATAGAACAAGCAAAATCAGTTTTACAACGACAACAAAAAATAAAACAAAATTAAAGAAAGAACTGAAGCACAAGCTTGTTGAAGAATGAGAGAGAAATAGAGAAGAGAGACTTACAAAACCAAACCCTGCATTTCTATATTCGGGGCCAGCCATAATGTAATTGGATCCGTATTCTTGAAGGTAGAGTTTAAGATAGGGCACTTCATCGAATATAGCTGCAACACCCCCATTTTTGCTTCCAAGCTTTAGAGCGTCATGGTACTCACCAATGTTTCTGTATGGCCTTAGTTTGGATGGGTCAAACTTAAATTGGTCAATCAACACATCGTAAACGAAAGACCCAAACTGGTATCCAACGTAATAACCTTCTCTCCTTATATCATTAAGGTTCAGAAAACTGGGTCGCAGTTGATCTAAGGTCAATATAGAAGTCAAGTTAGCAGTGTAACTTTGCATGAGGACCAACGCCAGTAGAAGCCAAACCATCAGCACAAATCTTGAGCAGCTTTTTACCACTACTTCTCCTGAAAATCCAAAATTTTGAAACCGAAAAAGGTAATTAATTAAATCTCACATATAAATTATATAAAACTAAAACATCAATCAACATTATATGTGTAAGTACTTTCAGGAAGAATGGCTTGTGAGATTGGAAACCATAAGATGGTTGCAGGGCGAAGTTTTTTTTGATTTGCAGAAGCCTCTTGATTAGGCAGCGCGTTTACGTTTCTTTCCATGATGAGTATGGCAATCCCTATGAAGGTAGAGATGATGATTATGCTCAACCACAGATCCCAACTGAAGGGTTTCACAAAAGTCCACATGTTTTGATCCCTCCCGTGTTTAACTGGTACTACCATTTTAACACCTGATCCAATATATGGCACTGTGAAATCTACAATTTTCGAACGGTAGGCCAGGATCGTCATATCTCCTACCACAACGTCGCTCTTTCTTGTCATATTTTTAAGCAAAGTAAAAGTAGTTCAATGTCAGATTTTGTGCCTTATTTTTTTTCCTAAATACTAAAAGCATATATAAGGTACGGTTTACTAACCTCTGTTGTGTTTAGTTTTAGAATTGAATGGTGTGTTCTATAAACCTGGCTTGGCTCAACAACATCAGGTACAATATGTATAGAAACATTGAAGGGTAAGTAGGTTAGAACGGCATTGAAAACATCCATGCAATATCCAAATACGTTGTACTTTTGTTGAGAAGGGTCCCAAACTACTTTCACAAATTGGGGGAAACCATCTCTCACGGGTACCTTTACTCTTAACTTTATCTCTCCATTCTCCAATCCACCATTTGATCCATTTCCAGTTGGCGCCTGTAGCAGCACAACCAAAACAATTAATAACCAAGACAAAACAGATATAAAGCGTTTATCCTTCATCGTATAGCACGTAGCTAGTACTTTTATTCATCAAACAAAAACAAAGCATTAGTATTATTCACCCCTTCTTCTTTATATACAATTTTAGTCCATTGGAGAATGCCTATTTAGTTTCCAAATACAGATAAATTAAAGTTCAATCAACATCCAATAAGTCTGTGCCATTGAAAAACATAATAATGTATTTTTGTTTTTCAACTGATTGTATTTTTATAACTTCAAATGTTTTATCTTTTATTTGATATTTAGACTTTTGAAGTTTAATATACAGAATGCTTGTTAAGGAATAAGAGCATTGGTTTGATATGAAAATTCATGAGCAGAAAATGTTGAAAAAAAAAGTCGTAATATTGAAAGTGTGCATATATGGCTGGGCTTCGATAGATGGGATACAGAGCTAAGCAGTTTCGAAGAAATACACTTGTTAGTTTTTCATGGTTAAGATAGGTCTTTTCAGTGAAGACTTAAACCTCAGAGACTAAGTCAACCAACCGAGATCAATTAAAACAAATACACTGTCACTTTCAAAAATTAGTTTCTCTTAGAATTAATTTTGCAAAAATTGATTTTAAAGTGGCATAGTTATATTTAAATATTTGAAGTTTAAAATAAATAAATTGGGAATGTTTTCTCTTGGTATACATTTCTCTTGATATATAATTAATACTTTTAGAAGAAAAAAAAATGATGTAATCAATTATTGTGAAGAAATAAAAAAAAAGGAGAGTTACAATTAAGGCCAACAGGTGGTTTTGTGTTAAATGTTGAGTGTGAGGTAAGGAATGATGCTGTTTTTTTTTTTCTATTTGGATGCGAGGAAAAGAACTATATTATTTTATATATTTCAGTGTGTTTTGAGATGAAATAACGTCATTTCTTTGGACACTATTAAGGAAATATATGGTAAATGTGAAACATAAGAATGAAGTGACGAAGGAGAATCACAAACAAAAAGTTGCAGAGGGAAGTAACTTGTACAGAATAACAAGACAAAGATTGTTCAACAACATGAAACGTGAAAGGGAAACCAAATTCATGTTAGTACGGTGAAACCTATAGATAAAATACTTACCAACCACTCAGAAAGCAACATAAATGAGTTGTATAAATATACATGATGATAAACAAATGAGAAAATGCCTAAACAAACAATATAAAAACTAAAATAAAAATCCTCAAAGAAATCCAATACATGCATCTCAGACTAAAAATAATAATATAGGAATCTTAATTTGAAATCTAATATTTCTACTCACATAACCTACAACACCAGCCACACCACACAAATCATACGTGGAGGAATTTTTATTCACTTAAAATCATATAATATTTTAAAAATGATTCTACGTAATAAAGTAAAAATTCGTTAATCTAATTTTGTCTTCTATTTAGCATATGTATCTATTTAGATAGATACATAGGTTAAAAAAATACACATATTTTGGTATGACATTGATTTTAATTCAATGATGTATATATTAAAAAAAATATTAACAAAATTATCTTTTTTTTTATCTAATGTAATGTATACAATTCTCTTTAATATATTAAATTAGTCTTCTTTATATTATATCTATTTAAATTCTCTATTTAAATTGGATTGATTTCAGTTATAAAAAAAATTAGATTTCGGATTTCTATCAAAAAATAAAAAATGAGTATCATCTCTAATTACTGATCAATAAAAATATCTATAAAAATCAAAGAGAAGGAAAAACTTTTATTTTTTTATAGTAAAAAAGTCATTTATATCTATTATTTTCAATTCCGCAATCTTGTTAGATTTTTCTAAAAAAACAAATAGAGAAATTTTAGGATAATAAATCATGAATAAATCTATATAAAAGACTAGAATGCTACTTTCACTTCAAAATTTTAAGAACATAATAATGTGATAGATAATTTTACTCATATATTGTTCATCTCTTACTTCTTTTTAACTAATGTAAGATCTTAAATTCACATTCAATTCCTAAAAATTTCCTCCCTCCACACCACATTTTTTTTATATGTATAAAAATTAATGTATAATTTGATTTTTTTAATTTTAATATATTTTATATATTTGACATTATATATATTATATATTATATATATATATATATATAATTTAACACTTTTAAAATATTCGTTGAAGATATGTTATTTTTTTTCAAGTGTCTCAAGAAGCACGAGTATCTTAGTAAATCACTGATAAAAAATGGGTCTTAAATCACATGATTTACATCTCATTATAAGAATCAAACACTACAAAAAAATATGATGACATTTCAATCAATAATAGCAACTTTTTTACTGAGTGCGTCATCTAGGTTTATTGTATATCTCCATGATATGTGTGCCACTACCATTGTATTAATGTCCTAAGCAGTGAGAACCTGATTATAAATTCTAAACAGAGTAGAATTTTATTAATACATTAATATTTTGTTTTCTTTATTAATAGTATATTATATATATATATATATATATATATATATTAAAAAAATTAAAAGATTTTAAAGTGGGTCTTCTTTTTAAATAACAGACGCATTTTACGTAAATCTGAAAGAAATCCATCTCATCTCCAGGTCTCGATCTTTCTCAATAAATTGACCTCTTGCATTTTTTCTTGAGGATCCAAAGTCATAGAAATAATTAGTGTCAAAGATTTTACCATACAAGTCAATCAATTTTATATTAGGATAAGTTCAAATTTTTCTCCTTGATAGAACGACTCTAATTTTTCTGGTGTATGCAACTATCTCTGGTTGCATGTGATTTTTTTCTTTTTTAGATGCATTTTCATCTAACCATGGTCCTTAAACCATTATTCAATGGTTGATTTTAATCTTTGGATTGTGAACATAGGGTGGAGACATGGCGTAAGGAGAAAGAACAATGATAGAATGTATTTTACAAGGTAATGGGAGCTCAATTCCTTTCAGATTTTAAAGTCATATTGTTAAATTTAAAGATTAAGGTATAAATTTGTAGTTGCATGCTGACTTAAATATCCTATTATTTGAATTATTGGTTAGTTTGAATTGGTTTGATTGATATAACTAAACATTTTTATTGAATTGAAATTATGTTGTAAATGATATAGTAAGGTATTGAGAGGGTGGATTACGAAGGATTTAAATACCTTGTAATGTGAGACTTTTGATTATGTGAAACTGCAAATTTTTTAGTTAAATAATGATTTGAAACATGTTTGGGAACATAACTGCTGAATTGTTATTTATTTATGTTAGGTAGAAACATGATAAAAATAAATTTTGTACAAAATTATAAATTATTAATTTGTACAATTTTTTTTGTACGTTTAAATTTATTTACAAATATATGTATAAATTGTGAAGATTAGAAAAAGAAAATGAATATTTTATAAATGTAGGATTTTCCCTACAAGTTTATTGCGCTATGATTGTCACATTTTCCATTTCCAAGGAGAAATGCTAATATAGGATGAGGTCAGGTGTATTGAATGAGACTTGTGATGTATGACTATCCTAACTCTACTAGTATCAAACTCAGAGGTGGTGAGAGTCGAATGAAGCTTCACAGGGTTGACGATATGATATGAAAGAAGATTATACTTAACAAGCTAATGAAGTTAACCTGTAAGTACTGGATGAGATATATGATGTACTACTTGAGTTATTATTGTATAGAATGAGAAGAGGAGGGTCAGTATGGCAAGTGCATAGTCTCACGAGTTCATTCAATATACTAGTTTTCCAAAGAACCATAAGTCTTGAGTCTAGAAATTGATCTACAGGGTGATCTTGGACTTTTTAATTAACTGACTTTAATTTAAAACTTTGCTGAAAATTATGATATCTTTCAATTATGGATTATTTTTGTGATATTTAGCTCACCTTGCATTTTGTATATTTTGTGTTTCTTATTCTTGCAATGATAATATATTATGTATATACGGAAACAAATGTAGGAGCGGAGGAGATAGTAGCGATGGAGCTGGAGCTACCCACTAGAGAAGTAGTATATGAATGAGTTAGTGAATATGTGTTAGTTTTTTTTTTTTTTGAAAGACTATACTAAGCTATTTTGAAATACTTTATTGTTAAACACTAAATAGTAACTTAGTTTAACTATAATTATTGATAGTGTTAATGAGTTATAATCTTAATTATAATTATTAAGAGAATGATTAAGAAAATAGGGTTGTTACAATTGTTGTCACTTGCTCCTCTTCCTCTTGTTCTTCCTTATTCCTTTCTTCTCATTCATCTCCAATTAATTTATAATAAACATCTCATTAAATTTGATGAGAAAATTGATACTCATTTTACCATAGATTTAAAAAAATATAATTACAGATGAACTTTCAAAAAATTTAATTACCAACAAATTAAAAAAAAAACATTTATGAGCAATTTTATCCATCCTTAAACAAAACCTTTGACTTACATTTTACCGACATAATTTATCTTTGAAAATATTTGTCAATAATAAAATTTTTGAACTACCAACAGATTTTATAGATGATTTTTACTTCCAAATGATTACAAATATTTTTCTTCAATCATTAAAATCCTATAATTTATCGATAGAATCATTAGATAAATTCATTTTTTTTCATTGATAAAATTCTATCGAGAATATAATATTTTCTCGTAGTAGATAATAGAAAATTTAAGGCTAACCTAACGAATAAAAAGTGATTAAATTGTGGCTATCATCACTAGTTATATTGATTTGTGTTCCTGTTTATTATAGCAATGATAACAATATCTAATGTAAAATTAGTTTTGTATTTTTGTTTGTAGTAGTTTAATCCTTTAATATAATAACATATAGATGACTTTCTACTCACAATTGAGTGGATTTAATATCAATTTTTTAAATTTCAGTTGGTAGTAATGTAAGATTAATAACACATCTTATGAGTTTGACATTTTTGAGTATGACTTATGAAATAATGTATGATGTCTTTACATCTTGTTTCTGTTATATTCTTTTATGAATTATAAATAATTTATCCTGCATAATTTTAATACTTATTTTGGTTTAATTCCTCAATGTTCAATATATTGGTTGATATAACAATTATTACAAAAAAAAAATATTATTAAAAACTAGACGGTTTAGATGAAAATGAAAAATATAAATGTATATAAATATTTGCAATGAAAAAAAAAATTATATTAGCAGGTTCAACCCAGAAGGATTCATAATTACACAAAATATATTAGACTTAATGAAGGTTTATATAACAGTATATCCACTTTGATATGCATCTTTGACGTATCTAGATTTTACTTTTCAATAAATACTAAAATAAAAGTGTCAGCCTTACATAGAGACTGTTACGCATTAGTTTTATCTCATTTTTTTACAAATTAAACATATTCTATTTTGTGTATCTTCAAACCTGGATTCTTTGCCAATTTAATATCGGATGTTAACACATGTTCAATTTCAATTTAATTAGAATCTCAAACACAGAATGATACGTCCGTTTCCCATAATATATAATAATCTCCGAATATTGTAATAAGGAATCTATGTTTGACAATTCTTAAGCCTCCGTTCCATGAGTAGAATCCTGAATTGGATGAGTGCGTGCTTCCTTCTTGAAAAGATGAATTGCGGACATAATCTCAGTCAATGCTTTAGCCATCAGAATTAGTCTTCGCCAAATAAATCTTTCTGAAACCAATAACGCTAATAAAGTAGAAATCCCAGAAATAATGAAAAGCCCAGCGAAGCTACGAAAGCTGAGACTGAGAGGTTCAGAAGAAGATGTTTCCTCAGACGAGTCTTCTCCAAAATATTTCTCCTCAATCTCATTCATTAATCCACTTTCAATCACATTCAGGATGGCTCTCGAGAAGTAAGCCGTGAGATTGGAGTTTAAAGGGAATACCTGGAAATATAACATAATTTATAATTAAACTATACGATAAGTGCACTCATTATATCATATATCTATATAATTACTTGAACTTAACTAAATTACTTCTCCGAAGAAAGTCTGATTTTGCATAGATGAGTTAGTTATGACTTCTGTATTATTGTATATGTTTAGAGAAGTTCATAAATAGAACAAGCAAAATATGTGCTAAAACTAAAAGGCCTGGTATAGTTTAGTCTGCTTAGTGACAACAAAAAATAGAACAAATGAAAGAAAAAGAACCGAAGCACAAGCTTGTTGAAGAATGAGAGAAATAGAGAAGAGAGACTTACAAAACCAAACCCTGCATTTCTATATTCGGGGCCAGACATGATGTAATTGGATCCGTATTCTTGAAGGTAGAGTTTAAGATAGGGCACTTCATCGAATATAGCTGCAACACCCCCATTTTTGCTTCCAAGCTTTAGAGCATCATGGTACTCACCAGTGTTGTTGTATGGCCTTAGTCTGGATGGGTCAAACTTAAACCGGTCAATCAACACATCGTAAACGAAAGACCCCCCTTGGTATCCAACGTAATAACCCTCTCTCCTTAAATCATTAACGTTCAGAAAGCTTGGTTGCAGTTGATCCAAGGTCAATATAGAAGTCAAGTTAGCAGTGTAACTTTGCATGAGGACGAAAGCCAATACAAGCCAAACCATCAACACAAATCTCGAGCAACCTTTGACCACTACTTCTCCTGAAAATAAAAAAATTTTGGTAATTAGGCATAGATAAACTTTATAGAAAATTAATCAACAGCATATATATATATATATGTGTGTAATTACTTTCAGGAAGAATGGCTTGAGAAATTGGAAACAACAAGATAGTTGCAGGGCCAAGCTTTGTTTGATTTGGCGAACCCTCCTGATTAGGCAACGCGTTTACATTTCTTTCCATGATGAGTATGGCAAGCCCTATGAAGGTAGAGATGATGATTATGCTCAACCAAAGATCCCAACAGAATGGTTTCACAAAAGTCCACATGTTCTGATCCCTCCCGTGTTTAACTGGTACTACCATTTTAACTCCCGATGCAGTATATGGC
>Ga0214545_1002909_pt1 | contig 32933 bp, 11 predicted proteins | sample CNSS4metaG_FD_160064 | JGI IMG/M metagenome (GOLD analysis project Ga0214545, IMG submission 160064) | Root nodule microbial communities from cowpea collected in UCLA plant growth center, Los Angeles, California, USA - CNSS4 | ecosystem: Host-associated > Plants > Roots > Nodule | place: USA...
ATATATATATATATATATACATATATATATATATATATATATATAATTATGCATTGATCCTATTTATTTATTTATTTATTTATATAATTATATGGTTTAAATATTGAAATAAAATTTATGATAAATAAAGATTTGATTATTGTAGTTGAAGGTATAACCTTGGGGATTTAAACAAGTTAGTATTACTCAAGATGAGATGTTCTTGAGTTACTTTGTTGGCCATGAGCTCATTTATCCTGACTAGTCTCTACAAAATTAATCAATATCTTTATAAAAGTATAATAAAAATCCAGTTTTATGGATTTGGAAGAATTTTCATTTCATTTCATTTTATTATGATATGTTGTATTTTTTTATGTGATATTTGTCTCACTTCCCTATTTTACGATTGTGTGTGTGAAACACAAAAATTTTATAACCTTATCATAGATGGTTGCCCCTAACATGCCTAATCCCTTCTTCGCCGACATTGTGGCTATTTTTCCGGGGAATGCATGGCAAACCAATGCAGTGAATAATTCTGTAACATTTCAGGGAACGAGAAACTCTACCATCACTTTTCTCTCTGCTCCAAATGCACCGATTGTCATCGAAGGACAAATCGGAGTTACCTTCTATTTACCCCCAACAGTCCAAGTGAACCATATCCCATAACCTTTGAAAACAAGTATATGAGGGGGAAATTATAAATAAATAACACTCATTCCTCTTCTAGTGTAGGAAATATAAGATGTATTAAACGATATAAATATAAGATGCATACAATACTGTAAATGTATATATATATATATATATATATATATATATATATATATATATATATATATATATATATATATATATATGTGTGTGTGTGTGTGTGTGTGTATGTGTGAATATTTTAAGTATAATTAGATATCATCGTATAATTTTGCCTTTAAATTTTATAAGTATATTGTAGGAAATAATAATAATTAAATGAATAGTATTTTTTTTTTTTACCGTCACAAGTTTCATTGGTGAACATGATTGAATTTATATATGTATGAAACTGGAACATGATTGAATGAGCCAAATGAATATGTATGAATCGGGAACATGATGACCATGTTGCAATTGTAATGATTTTGCGTTGGTATGAGAAATATGGATATGTTATGAGGTTTAATTTGATTGTGGGTGGAGGTATTGGATAAAGGAATGGGTACAGAGGATGCCTGATATGATTATAAGGCCTTGCATGAGTTATGGCTTTATCTGATTACAGGTTTTGAATCCCCTAAGATCATGATTAATACTTGGATAATTTAAGTGTTGGTATGACCTTAAGTGATGAATGCATGTGTATATAAGAATAGATAATTCATGTGTGTGATAAGTTATTGTACAATTGAGACATCTTAAAGTACATGAATTGTATAATAGCGCAATTTCTGAGTAATGTTGAGATGTATACATGCGTGTTTTATATTTTTGGATGTGTGCCTGTGATGATTGGTGTGCTAGAATAGGTCTTGGAATGTCTAAAACCAATAAAGTCACATTATTGGTGTAACGCCAAGCGGTGTGGATTGGACCGCCATGCGATGGCTACCATCAGAGGGGGGGTCCTAAGAGAGTGACGCCTAGCGACATTTCTTGATCCGTCATGCAAGAGCGAAGTCAGATAATTGGAGCCTAGTGATGCTCTCTGACCCGCTAGGCGGTCTGCACTACGACTTCACCGAGCGGCGCTTAGGTTGCGACAGGTGATAGTGTAGTGACAATATACATTTGTGTTGGATTTTGCATGACTCGTGGTGATGGTCCTGGTATGGGATATGCTTGCATGGATTACGAGCGGAGAGGTTCGTAATGGAGTTGGAAACGTGTGATTGATACGGACAGAGAGATTCGTATTGGATGTACTCTGTGTAGGGATACGAGTAGGGAGGTTCATATGTTTCGTGCTCACACTTGAGGATGTTATGAGCAAGGAGGTTCATAATAGGATGCGTTCACGCTTGTTGGACTACGAGCGAGGAGGTTCGTAGAGTTAGACCACGAGCGGGCAGATTCATGGAAGCATATGGAATCCCTAAGACCATAGTTGAATATGTGTTAATCTCATAGAGGATTTGAGAATTGGGTTTTCTATGTACCTCATGGTATGGAGGTACCTAAAAATGAGAAATTGGTTAAGTCAATTTGGATGAGGTCTATATCATTATTTATGTATATTTATTTCTTTTAAGCTCATCCTTTCTATTTGTATTTGGCGATGATCGTGAGACTTGTCACATGGAAGCAGGTGATAATCCAAGTGTAAATGGTGAGGCAACAAGGCAAAGCAAGGACTAGAGCTTGGGGTTGATTTTTAAGAAGCATATTTTGAATAAATTGTATTTCTTTCAAATTTGGAGTTTTACTTATAATAGAATAATTTTGAGATATTGAGTTATGTGGAACGCGATTAAAGTTTTAATTTTTTTCGCACTTTTCTGGAATAATATTGATGTTTGAATTTTTTTTTCCAATTGTAATTTTATTTATTAGTAATACTCGACCTGGGTGTTATAATATGCACACAAATTTTCATATTCACCAGATATAGCACAATCACGCAACATATCATATTATGAATCAAACTCTTGTAAACTCAATATTATCCAGAGACATGCTCTATAGTCAGACTAGTGAAGCTATGTGCTTGTGGTGATATAATGCTCTCCCGAGCTACTCTCCACGAGCTATCACACACAGGGTTAATCCCTTTTGCAGTCATAAGAAAAATGGAACCATCCTTATGATAGGACCTCTTGCTACTCTCACCACCTAACCATTCTCCTCTATGTGAGTATGAATAGCTATTAGAGTTCATGATAGCTTCACAAAAATGGAACAGTACTGACCATTAAGGCACACCCTTAATGAAACAATTACGAATGATATTTCCTCCCCGGGAAATACCTAACAATAGTTTATTACATACCTTTGTTTCATAATATAAACCAATCATATACATCTCTAATCACATTTTCATATTCACATATCAACCAATTACAATCTCAAACATATACATACATAAAGTACATAAAAACGGTGAAAATAATTTCTCAAACCAAAGACTTCAAAACAAAGATCCCACCAGTCAAAATGAAGAATCACGTGCCTAGGACCAACTGTCAAAATTTCAGCTTGATCCAACGGTTAACGAAGCAAAAATCTTCAATTTACCAAGAGGACACAATGTTGAGAAACTAGGTAGCGCTTAGTGCCAGGAAGTGGCACCCAGCGCTGATCAATTCGTAAAAACTAGCGTTCAGTGCCACCTGCCTAGCACTCAATATCAATATATTCATAAAAATGAGTGCACAGTGTTATCATGCGAGGCTTAGCGTTGTATCAAATATCAACAACATTAATTTTGTAGTTTTTGGCAATCTAGTTCTATTTCATAACTCAAATTGGTACTTCTCCTTTAGATATTGTTTTAAAATAGTCTTTCAACCATGGTGTTGATATCAATTTGATCAATGACTCAGATCCTAAAATTCCCAATTACCATTAATTTAATCAACAACATAGAAATGAAGAATCACACCTCAATTTAAACACAAAAAACAATCAATCAAAATCATATCAATTCATAACTCCAACAATCCAAGGAGAATTTCACGAATTAGAGATTATCCAGTTCAACACAAGCTTAAAGTTAGCTTCCCTTACCTGTTATCCAGCTTAAACAGCTATAAAAACGTCAAACACAACTAACTTTACAGGATGCTCTATCTACACATAAAAACATCACAAGAACTATCAAGACATATTGTTATGATCATTGATTAGCAAAAACTCATACAAATGATTAAAAGGACGAATGCAAATGGAAAATGACTCACATTCAGCAGAAAACATAGATAGACCAAGAAAAAGGGTTGAAACTTAACTTACGCGAACAAAGAAACATATCAGTCCAAATTGAAGAGTTCGCCACGAGGATCAATCCTACGGTCTTAATTCTTCAATCAGACAACCAAAGAGGAAGAACTCTAAAAGAGAAGTCAGAAAACTCTAGACAACTAGTTTCTAGAGAGATAGTGTATTTTAAAATAATGAAACACTTTTATAAAAATTCTATTTATACTAAAAATTTTTAATACTACAGTAGTTGAGTCTCACTATTTTTAAATCACTATCATTTCGACGATGTCATTTCTAGTTCTTTACAAAAAAAAATAATTGAAATTTCATTAAAATATCTAAATTTCTAAATTACTTAATTTTTTTAAATGAAAAGATTGTTTGTTTTATGTAATTATTAACATATAATAATTATGCTTTTACAAATTAAATATATATTATTTGTAACAAGTATATAATAAAATATATTTTATTAAGAGAATATATAAGTAAATTAAATATATGTTTAAATAAAATACTATTATCTAAATTTATATAACAAAATACTTAAATTAAATTTTTATAAATGTTTAATAAATTTGTATTTATATTATAAATGATTTTAGAAAGATGAGAAGAATATATAAATGATTGATTAAAAATAGAGAACAATGATGCTCCGCAACACGGCGATTGGCGGTGCCGCGTGCAAACTCATCCAACTGCAGAAACCGCACAACAGTGCGAGCCAGCTTGCACACCTCCACCGCACGCTGAAGCTGTAAAATTAATTTATCTTATCTTTTCAAGGAAAAAAATAACGCTATTATTTAAATAGAACAACATTTATATTTATGTTATTATTTTTTGATAATTTAAAGTAATTAAAAAAATATGAAATACTTCAGAACTTTACAGAGGTGATGGTAGTTTTTTAAGAAAGAATTTTGTTATTTATAAATAGATCTGTATTTAGTAAATATACTTTATTTTCCTATTTTATACAAAATTATTTTAATATTACTATTTTCATCTTTTTCGGACATTACTCGTACGAAAGCATTTAAATAATCTTAGGTTCATCTTTTCCCGGCATCACTCATTGAAAGCATCACAACCAACTCAATCGACCGTTTTGTTTTTGTTTTCTTAATGTGAGTGGATATCAATATATAATTACCTGTCCAAATTCGTATATATAGCCACCTCATCGGTGTTATATATATATATATAATATTGTTCTTACAATTTTAAAATATAGATTAATTATTTTGATCATATTTCCATTGATCAATTATAAAAAAGAAATTTATTCACATATGAAATTAATTTATCCATAATTAACAGAAACTTGATTTCACATAAATGAAAAATGTGAATTAAGGTATGTATACATGTAATCCACATACACATGATAATAATTAATTGTTTTTCTATATATGTTTGTACGTTTTTTTTATTTTTATGTATTTGGTTGTTGTATTTACTCATCAAAATCAAGATATTTGTCTTATTTTGATAATTTGTATTAGACTTGTGGTAATTGACTATAAATTTTTTCTTCAACCATAAATGTTTTTTAGAATTATATACTCTATACGTTTTAGAATATTTAAGCACAGTTTATTCATTATATACTCTATAAGTATGAAGCATGGTATCCCAAAAGGATAGAAATAAAATAAGTTGGACTTTCTATTATTTCACAATTTATAGTGAGTCTCCTTGATAAAGGGTATAATGTGAATTTTGTTTTTTTAAATAAGAAATTATATTAATTACTTCTGTGCACAAGTGTTTGGATTAAGTTAGCTTTTAACATTGTCAGAATCATCTCTTGCGAAAGATGAAAGATGATTCTCTTCAACAACAATATTTATTGTGACATTATGAGAATAGAAAAATTAAATCTTATACCATTATTTTAAAAAGAGTTTGAAAATTTCATTTTCAAATTTACTTGGGATAATAACAATTGATAAAGTTTTTTTTAATGAATTAACAAAAACTTAAAAAAACTCATTCTTGTAGTTTAAAAATTTAACCTATGTCTATTTAGCATAATATATATAATGACTAAGTCTTATTTTACTATTGCAAATTGAAATTTACTTAAAAAAAATATATAAAGTTTATAAAACTATGCAAAACTTAAAAAAAAACAAAAATAATATAACATAATCCATTATAATAAAACAAGACACAATGATAAAATCCTTATGTAACTTAATGCGTAATAAATAATATTCTTACTTACATCATCTCAATTTTCTTTTGCAAAAAATTAGTTATAAATAAAACAGCATATTAATATAAATTTTACAAACATTAATTTTTTTAAATTAAAATGATATTTTTATCCTGATTGATGTAACATGAAGCCGTATTTGTGAAGTTTGTATTAAAATAATAGTTTTGTTTATAAAGAATATTTTTTATATTCTCTCAAGGTAGACACTCTTATGCCATAAAAAGCTTTGGTATTCGTGTTAGTATTTAATAAGATCACACAAATATTCTCTAACAAGTTTGCAATATTTACATTACACATATATGTAAAACAACTGACTTAACCTAACGTATACGGATTACACAATTTGAATCCGTAATATAACATATGATGAACAAAATCTTTCATACTGTTTTTAAACTAATGAAAATATTTGAAGATCTACATGTATTCTTTTATTAGATATCGTCACAATATTCTTTTATATTACTTTAGATGCTTAAGTGTTTAATTGTCAGGTAGTGTTTTAGGACGGTAAAATTGCTTGTTGGTTAAAAGTGGAGTTCAGATTTTTTACTGTTTTTTTTCTTTTGCGTCAAAATTAGTGATAATCAGTGTATTATAAAGACACAACAGAGGAACAACACAAAAAATTCAACCAAGAATCTAAATTCATTTATGTGCTTTGACTATTATATATAAATAATTTTGTAATTTAATTTTCCAATTTTTATAATTAGCATCTTTAATGAGCTTTTAACATTATTACATTTATATTAACTTAATGAACTGAGGTAGCCTTTAGGTATCGTGTATGTCAAATGTAAAAATTATCGAGTAAACGAAAATCATACAATCACAAATGAAATTAGTAATAAGCCAAATAATTTAAGAAAAAAATAGGCAAACAAAAATACGTGATTCTATTGAGAGTTTATTGATATCACTTTAGCTTTGTTTGAAAAATAAAGGAGGAAATGAATTTTATTTTGTTGGATAAAAGGAAAAAAAGAAGAAGAGAAAGCAATTAAATAAAAATAGAATATACTAATTTTATTGTTATCCATCTTTCTATATATACTTTCTTTCTTTTTATCACTTATTTTTAGCCTGCTAAATAATTAAATATTTAATTTTACTCATTACATTACCCGTGTCTCCTCTTTTTCTTATACTTCTCATTTATTTTTATTTTCAAAAGTAACGAGGGCGTGTTCACATTTGACTTTTGACACATGACAATTATATAAATTTTGATAGGGGGAGAGTGGATCCAACGCGTGTGAAGGGAGCGTGGGCATAGAGAGAGAGAGGAATGAGTACGGACAAAGGAGACGCGTAGTTGTAAAGAGACTGACATTTGGAGTCACGGAAGTGTACTGTAACGGTCCACAGAGTCCCACAATTACGATATTTCTTATGTTTAAAGTCAGAGTTTTATATTATTTAAACACAAAACTTATAAGCATAAATATTTTTTTTCTTCTAAATTATAAAATAATTTAATACGGAAATCCAATTATAAACAAGTATTTATATTAAAGATTTAATTACAGCTTTAGTTACATTATTTTACAAAATTAACAATTTATTTATTATTTATAATTTTAGCCCCAATTATTGGAATACTTTTACTACTTTGAAACAACACGCAATAGGAAGAATAGAGAGAAATTTACAACACCGTTGAAAAGAATAACAATGACAAATATTAATCATCTAATGTAATTTAAAAACGACTTAATATGATTTTTTAACTAAAAGTTGAATAAAGTTAGAATATTAAAATCGTGTACAAAAAAATTTTAAGACTAAAATTTTAGAAAATTAAAAAAATTAAAGGATTAAAGTTGAAGAAATAATTAGAGACTAAAATTGTAAATTTTGCAAAATATAAAAGACAAAACTATGACTAAATCAAAATTATTGAAAGTACTAAGGACAATTTCTTTTCTATAATTTTTATCTATTTTTAGGTAAAATCATATTAAGCATACAAACTCTAATGATATTTAAAATTATTTGGGATATTTTATTGGTCGATTTTGTAACTTTTAACATTTTTACATGATAGTTATGCATCTAGGAGCACTTCAAGCATACAAACTCTTTGTATGCATTTTGTTAACAAACTTTATCTTGTCTCAATATGCATATAATTCTTTGTCCAAAATTTAAAATTTTTGTGTAAGACTTTATAACTTGGTGTATTGTATTATGTTGGACTTCATATTAATCTTTGTTTCACAATATATGTAAATGGTTGTATTAAACATGACTTTTAGATTTATGCCCATCTCTTATCATACAAAATATTATTTGTCTTAAAAATATTTCACTTTTCTATTATGACAAATAATATCAATTTTGTAGGAAGAGTAGACAAGTTATATTTTTGCCTACTTAATTTTTTATATTCATAAAACCTAGATTTAATATACATATACTAATAATTAATAATAGTAATATACACACGTAACCATACACTAATATTTGTTATAAAATATATTACACAAAACTAAAACATAATCCCAAAAATAATATATACAAATGTCTATATACAAAAAGTATATTCTCATCATTCATGATTCCTAATCTTACCACTTCTAACACCATTTACTTTTATATCACATACGATCATAGTAGTTCAAAATACAGATACAAGGATAAACTAATTAAATTTTAAATATCATATACATAAAATATATATATATATATATATATATATATATATATATATATATATATATTAATCCCTTCATGGTCACACACAAAGCTCCCTCGAGAATTGCCCAACCTTGACCATAAGTGACATCTATCAACTCTCACTCACTAAGTACCTTCTTCTACATGAGTTGAGTACTTAATAGAGTTTGGATGGTCTCACCTTACCACACTCCTAGATAATGCACATCCTAATGCATAACACATATAAGGTGATACTCCACCCCTGAGGTCAGCAAAACAATCTCATGTGCATCTTAGGCAAGGTTTTCAGTAGATTTTGATAAGGTCTTGGTTTGGGCTCTACTTAACTCATACAACAAATGTTGACAAATCCATGCCTAAGATCTACTCAACCTTTCATTTAGTAGATTTTGACTAGTCCAAGTCTCAACACTACTCAACCTAGCCACATTCTTATTCCTTGCCCGAAACACACAAATGCATGTATATTCAACATTTCACATCTCATCCATCACAATGGTATGTAGATAAATGAAAGATAATATAAACACACCATGAAGTTCATTCTCAAAGCATATAACCATGCAACACATACTTACACGTAAACATAAGAAAGGTAAAGTTACTTTCCCCTACCTGAATTTGTCCTCTAAGAATATTAGGTTGCTACTGGTTGGATACTCTCCCTCCAAGACTTCTTCAAGCTCTCGCTTCTCATAAGAACTCTTAGAACATGAAAAAAACAAGATGAAGGAATGAGTGAAAAGAAGAATGTTATGGACATGACACCTTATATTTTACCTAATATAGGTTTACCTCTACCCTTTAAATGAGACAAAATTTGTAATCTCGACGTGTTATTTCCCTCTGTCCCAAGCAGAAACCAGTACTATACCATGGTGCTAGTTTGTGCTTGAATTATCTTTCTAAAAAGGGTGACAACATATCAAAATGCAGGTCTTATGTTCCTACCAAATCTCCCCTCTCTCTCCACCATGTGTCTCTCTTATTCTTACTCTTCCACACAAGAAAATACTTGGAAGATTCTAAGGCTCACTCCACCAAGCAAGGTGTAAAGCCTCACCTTGTGGGCATGACCATGCAACATCTAATAGATGTTCAAGTTTTTTAACATGCATCATCTTGTCAGAGCAACACAGTTGTCTAACACATGTTTGCTCTTATAATGTTGGAACTAGGGATGTCAACGAGGCGAATAGGGTATGAGTAATAGCTCCCCCGTACCCTACCTGTTGAATAAATATCTGCCCCGTACCCGTATCTATATCCATCGGGTATCCGTTATACGGGTATCCGTATAATTTTTTAGTATCCACGGATATCCATGGGTACCCGCAGGTATTTACAAAAAAATAAAAATAAATATTTAACAACATATTTTAGTCATAAATTCAAATAAAATACAATATATAACATTCATAAATTTCAAAAAAAGTCCAAATAACTCATTTAAATAGTGTTGAATGACAATTTACAAAGAAATATATTTTTTTTAAAACTAATTGATAAAAAATAACTCATTCAAAATCAATACGTTAATATTTTAATCATGTTTTTTTTTATTTAAATTAAAGTATAGCGAGTACGGATATCCACGGGTACAAATATTATGATACCCGTACCCGTCTCGTTAACATATGTGTATTAAAAATACCCGTACTCGTTACCCGCGGGTATCCATTTACAATATTTATTTCTTACCCGTTGTGGATTTTATCTGCAGATACCCATGGGTACATATTTTTTTGACATCCTTAGTTGGAACACCACAATAGAAGCTTGATTAAGAAGAAAACCTTGCATATGAGAAAACCTCTACTAAAGACTAAAGTTGAGAGTCAATCTTAATTTCTATACAAATATAGTGTTACTATAGTTTTAAGAGTTCTTCCTTTAAATATTTTTCTTAGGATTTCTATTTGTATTCATTGTAACATTTTAATATAGTTATAAGTGAGAGGCAATCACACTATATGCTTATAGCAAGAATCATCAACATGAGTAACTAAACTCTCTTGTATTGAGGTTGGATGCAATTTATCCTAATTCTATGTATTGCTATTATTTTCTACATATCATTGTTATTATTGTTATTATTCATGTGTTAATGATTTGGTTTATGCTTTAATGTCTGGATAATTGATAACTCATCTTATATAATTGATTTAGATTGAGTTAGGAAATTAATTTTGAATCTAAGGTTCAACCAAGTCATCTAACGCGTTTGAATACTAGGAATAGATTTAAATGTTTTAGTTGAGTTAAAATTCCTACACTTAAAGCAAGGATTAACTCATTGGTGATTGAGGAATCAATGCTTTGACTGAGATCCATAGGTTCTAAATTTCAGGGGATTGATTTAGAATTAGCTAAGAACTTTCAATGACACTAGATAACTACATTGATATATATTGAATCAGTAAAAGTACAATTGAAGAAGATAGATGAAACCCAATCATAATATGCATTCATATATTGATTATTTTACATCTTGTTTTACTTTGTTTAAATCATTTACAACAACACCTTCAATATTGTTTCATAGCAAGCCATAACAAATTTAAGTTTCTTAAAGTTCTATATAAGTCTTTGTGGATACGACACTTGTTTTGTACTACAGCTGACTCAATATACTTGTCGAAGGTAAAAAAAGATTCCAACAAAGGCAAGGATTATTTTGGTTGTTATTCGGTTTGGGTGTATGTTTGGACTTATGTGAGTGAGGCTGAATAATGTTCCAATTGAGTCTATGTTAGGACAAATGTTTGTGCGTTTGGGTAAAAGGTGTAATTTGTGGAAGGAGTGGTGGAAGACGTGGTGTTGGTAGGGTTGGTAGGGTTGGTATGGGTTCCTTTTCACCAATAATTTGAAGCATTCTGCATTTATTCCATCAATAAGGGGTCCATGTTAGAAAACTTTTCAAATTGGTAGGCATTGTGAGCTTTCAACATAAATTTTACATGTTCCATGGTGTGATAAATTTTTATGGTGTTTGTCGTGCGACTGAGATAAGAAATGTTGATTTGTCTATTGACATGTTAAATGATGTACCAACCATGTGACATAGGTTATTGTTCGTCAAGTTCTCCTATTCACACTCAGAGTTGTTAATGTCCTTCTATGTTGACATTATAATCTTCTTAAAACCATTCTTAAAGAAGCATCTTTCTTTTCCAAACCCTTTTTGGTCTCTAAGATATTTGAGATGATGTGTCTTGACTTATCTTATTTCATAGGCATGTAAAATATTCAAAGAAAGGATTTATAAGATGTGAGGCATTACTTGTGACGTAATCATTATGAAGTTGCAAAATTTGATGTCCAATAAAGAAAGTCTTACGTATATTTGTAATGATCAATTGAACAAATTCTTGCAATTAACAACCCACTACATGGTGTGTGTCACACATCCTTTGGGTGACTCGATGAAACATTTTGCAACACACTTGATATTGCCTTTTTATCAAATGTTATGAGGAAGTTTCTCAAACCATTTTTTGTAAAGGCTGTAAGATTTCATTAGCTAAGTTTAAGATTTATTGCATCTTTTGTACCTCTGTAAGCTGAACAATTATCAATATACAAATCACTAAATTACTAGTCTAGAGCATATATGACATTTATGTAATTGAGGCTTATTACCTCATTAGTTCAAGGTTAAAAGGTTGTGTCCTCAAAGATTTTATGTTCACCAAATTATTGATCCATTTTGGATCACCTAGGATTGATCACATGCAGTAGTGATTAAAAAGTTGATTTCATAAAATTGTTACACAAACATTCTTTATAAAGGAACAACTTACCTACTTATGGTTGTCTGAACATCCTTGACAACACGATCTCAAAACATGGTTTCAACCTGTGTGCACCCAAACCTAATACTAACATTCATGCATCCAAGAATAATCCAACCTTCATGTACATGGATTCCATGGTATCACTATGCATTGTCAAATGTCAGTAATTGTGTAGATCGAATTCTAGATAAATTGAACCATTTAAATCATGACACCTATAACTTAAGAAATAAGTCAAGCACTTGTACCTCTCAATAAGAAAAAACATCTTAATATAATCCTTCTTGCATTTATGAATAGTCTAAAATTACATAACTTTTGACTATAACAATAACTACATCCTAACCCTTATCTGGAGAGTTGGGTACATATGTACGAATATAATCAACTAATATATTTATTTGATAATCAATAATATAACAACTAAAACCTTAAATTAAGGACAATTCATTTCAATTTAGTAAAATAAAATTATTATCTCAACTACAGTACCATTATTGAACAAAACTATATTGAAAAGTTTTGTAATCATAAATTTGACATCCATGAAATATCTTTTAAAGATTGGTAAGTGCTTACATGTGTATGAATATAATTGAAAACTCAATATCAATCAATACTATAACAATCAGAACCTTAAATTAATGACATCTTGATCCATCAACAAGTTAATAAAATTACTAGTGCAAAATATAAAAATGACAACAACATTTTGAACTGGTTGCAACAAAATCGATGTAAACAAAAACATGGTGGCATGTTCATAATTTTGGGACCAATATTACATTGGTTGTAAACGTGAATCAATGCAATATCTTTTATTTTTTAAAACAATAAATAAAAAACAAAGATACTACATCATTTGTGGAGTGGAACCAATGTAGTATGTAAACACTTGCCAATCAAAACCTTACAATGGGTCATGCAGATTTGGTTCGACTCCTTCCATCACCCACTACTCGCCTCACTCCCCTACTTCGACACACTTCAAATCCCTTACCTCCAAAGGCTAAATCCACTTCGCTATCTTCGACTTGCACTGACAACCGCTTCGAATCAGTCCCCAAAATCACCCATTATGCACAAGATTCCAAAGAAAACCACGATTTCTCGCCACAATGAAATGCATTATGTCTCTAATGCTTGGCTTCCTCAAAATGTTAATGGTGGTTCGAGTTCCTCAAACAGGTCGTTATAACGTTGGATTTCGTTATTAAAAATATGGTAGATCGTGAAGGGCTGAAAAACTTGATATTGGGGAGGTAGGGCAAGGCAGAAAATCAGAGTCTAGATTTTCTGCTTATTGCTCTCTAATAAAGGAGCCATGTCGCAAGATAACATTGATTAAGTTTTTGGCATCGATCGCGATAAATGTGGAATCGAAGCAGTTGATAGCAGAGAAGGAAGGTTTAGCATCCAAATTGCTGAAACTGATAATATCAAAGAAAGACCATATCTAATCAAGAACTAGTTGTTGTGCCTTGTGGCAATTTCATATCCGAGACGGAGCAACATGAAGTTTGTGTATTTGGGAGCAATGTGTTCTTAAAGCTTCTTTGCACTTCGAACATGAGTGTGTTGATGACGAAGAAGATTCTCAAGCCAGTGGAAAGATGTTTTCTACAAAGGAATGAAAATTGAAGATATGCGAGGAATCAAGATGCGTGGTGGGGATAACGAACATGGTGTTGAAAGTGTGGCAACAAAGCACATTGTTACGATGTTGTGGAGCGAGTGTTATCTATTTCAGGATCGTCCAATTTTACACTTGTTGTGAGATTAATCGATGTAAAATATTTTCGCTTATTACATTGGCTGGATTACATCAATTTTAAAACTGATATAATATGAGCTAAAGAATCGATCTAATGTCTTTTTTTATAGGGAATAAAATAATTACCTAAACTACAACACTGTTACTGAACAAAAAAACCATGTTGAAAAGTTTTGTAACCTTAATATTTAAGAAGAAAACTACTTAAGTATAACTGTTGATAAGTATAACCATAATTGAAGAAAACAAATGTCTCACATGATAAATAATAAAAATAAGTGACGTCCGATAAATAAAACCTCAATTTAAAATGTGTCAAAACTAAGAAAATAGGAGGCATTGGGTTGGAAATAGCCTATGAAGAATTTAAAACTGTGCTCTGTGTGTGTGTGTAAATTAAAATAAACAAGTATCGTGGTGGAGAAGGAGATGAGAGATGCAAAGTAAAATGCACGGAAAGTTAGGTTTAGGAATTTTATAGACACATCTTATATCACTTGCTACGTTGTATTTTTTTTTCTCAACTTCCTCTATGAGAATTTCTCACAAAAAACAAAACAACTTTATGTTTAGGAATTTCTTGTATTCGTAAAATAATTTAACAAAACATTAAAAAGCCTAAATATATCTATTTGCAGCTAAGATTTTTAGTAACTATATGAATTATTTAGTATATATTCGTATTTTTGAACAAAAGTTAAGAAATTTGACAATTTCCCTAAATCTAGAAAGAAAAGAGACCTTCTATCATTTAATCATCGTAATTAGGCATTTTTTAATATTATTTCTTAAAAAGAATTAATAATATATAAATCATGGTAAACCTTTTTGTTGTCTTTATTCAATTTTGTTGTAATTTCTAATCATGGGACATAACCTTTCATTAATAAATCTGCGGCGATATATTTACTAAAAGTTTATATTTGGCACGCCTCAAACTGAAGTTAATTTATTATATTATTTATGATAATTTTATCGTTCAATAAAATTAATCACTGAATTGACCTTAAAAAATCAATTTCTAAACCGGCTGTTAATGCCTTTTTAAATAAGTAAGTTTGGATATAGAAACGATTTTCTACAAGGAAATACTTACACAAGAGGTATCAAAATTTCATAAATTTAAATATATAATAAATGTTGCACCTACCCGGAACAAATATTAATATCAATAATAATATGTATAGTATTTTCTTACTTTCCTTTAATAAAAATACTCTGTTAAATTTTTTTATTTTTAGTAACTTGTATTATTATTTTCATATTTTTTTATAATCTTTTTAATTTCATTTTACTATTTGATATTCCCCTCTGATTCATTTCTCCAAAATAAATTAATTCTTAACTATTACACATTTATAATAACCATGTTATTACTTAATTATATCATACCTCATTCATTCAACTCTTATTATCATCAAATTTGAAAGAGAGTGACTACATTAACTCCCTTCTTAAAAACATAAGACCAACTTGATAAAGATAATAAATTAAAATTAGTCAAACAAAAATTAAAAAAAAAACTATACCAATCTTTTAAAAAAAAAAGTTGCGAAACTTTTTTTCTTTTTTTTTCTAACCATAAATAAATAAATAAATATATAATATATATCATGTAAAGAAGAAAAAATTTTATTTCTAAAGAAAAAACACAAGCATATTCCATCATCCAAAAAAATATATATAAAAACGTAGGAAGTAAAAAACAAAAAGTGATTACATTAAAAAAAAAAAAAGAATTTCGCTTTCTGAGTTTATTTACTCTCTCTTTCTGTTTCTCTCTCATGTACCTGCCAAGTACGCTTACCTGTACCTCAAAAACTTGCCTCATTGGTCTGCATCATCATCACCATTCATTCATAATCACACACACACAACGCAAAGACAACCCTTGCTCTATAAATTCCCCCTTCACATCCACCTCACACCCACCACACTTTTCATTCTCCAAACTTCAACCATCATCATTCTCTTCACTCTCACCCAAATCACAAAGTTTCAATTTTTATCCTTCTCTCTCTCTCTCTCTCTCTCTCTCTCTCTAAATCTGGCTCAGAAAGCGATGAAGCAGCTGATTCGCAAGCTCTCGCGCGTGGGCGACTCCTCGCAGTACACGCTCCTCCGCTCCGACTCCCGGCGGCCGCGCCGCGCCGGGTCCCTCCGCCGGCACGTGGGAGTTCCCGTGGGGCACGTGCCGGTCTACGTGGGCGAGGAGATGGAGCGGTTCGTGGTGAGCGCGGAGCTGCTGAACCACCCGGTTTTCGTGAAGCTCCTGAACCGGTCCGCGCAGGAATACGGGTACGAACAGAAGGGTGTGCTCCGAATACCCTGCCACGTCATCGTGTTCCAGCGAGTTCTGGAAGCGCTTCGACTCGGTCGCAACTCGCTCCAAGACATTCATGACCTCCTTACCTCTTCCCAAGAATTTTCCTAGATTCACCCTTTCTTCTCTCTATTGCTCACTTGTAAATATACGGTGTCGTTTTGCATCAACCAGAAAGGAGCAATTTTTATTTACTTCTCTCTTTTTTTTTCCCTCTCTTGTGGTCACCAAACTGCAGATATGAGAGGAGACTAGGTTTTGGTTTTGCCTTTTTTCAATTTAATTGTTCATATTTTAGAATGATATACTATATACTATGAGATCGGAAGAGGACATTGGATCTGTTAATTTCTCACAGAATCGATAATTATAATAATTAAAAATTAAAATTATGAATCGTAAATGATATCAATTATCCTCTCACAGGTTAAATGTGTTTTGATTTGTGTTAATTTTTAAGTAAAAAGAATTATGTTAAGACTAAGAGTTATAGACATTGGATTCTAACGTAAATAAATATAAATGGGACATTTTCTTAAAAAAATTATTATTTTTATTTCCAAGTTTTTAATTTTAACTAATGTTTGGCGTCTGTAATTTATTTTTTTTTTCACGGAGAATAAAAGAAGACAGAAAAGTCAATGTACGGAAAGTTAGGCAGCATTGTCCGAATTTGTGCCGTTTGGAAGAAGTCCGTGTTTTATTTATTTTTTTATTATTACTAATTCGAAATTCGAATGAAATGAATATGAATATGGGAACTTTACATAAGATGCAAGAGAATCATATCTCTTGATTTTTCCAAGAAAAGTAATTGAATTTTGACCGAATGAATGGCTAATTTAGTATCCAAGAAGAAGAATATAAGACACTGTTTGCTGAAACAAATTAGTACAGTTATTCTAAAAAATATGTGATTTCTTTTTTGTTTAGACAAACGATTTGCATATCGATTATAGTTAAACAAAATACTTTTATATTGATTGTGACAAGAGTTTAACTTTTAATATAGTTGTGAAATTTAAGTTTTAAAATTGTTTAGACCTAAATTTCTGGGCATAATATAATTAAAGTAAATAAGTTTCATTAAAATTACGTTTTAAAAAGTTGAAAGAATTTATTTATACCGTTCATAATCTTGTTTTTTAAATATTGTGAGACTGTTAAATATGTTAGAGTAAAACACCCTTTTCGATATATTATTAGTTTTAAAGTTTGAGTTTCATGAGAGTTTTGATTTGAAAAATGTTTAATTTTCTTAAAAAGTTATATTTAAATTACCTTAACACTCACATATAAATAATGTGTGACTATTAAATGTATCACAAGAAAAAAATTATATATGTTTGAAAGATTTTCCAAAATTAGAAGCTAAGAACTTGATTAAATATAAATAGTTATATAAGACTTCATAAAACAAACAATAAATTATGCAAGACCAGAACTAAATCCAGGATTATTCACATATTCTCTATACAAAAATCCGTACCCACAAAAATATTATTCTTAAATTCTAATTTTCCAAAATTTTAGTCAAACTTTGCCGATTTTTTTTATCTCTTCTTGATTCATGAAGACATTATATTTTTCTTTAATAAATTGACTAACCTTGATTACGCATTTTCGTCCGGATCATGCTTTTATTTTTTTAAAGTTCATCAATTTTACTCGCATAGATAACATTATTACTTCATAATCTAAAACTAAAAAAAAAATGAAAATGAATTTAATATTGTTAATATTTTAGTATGATAAATGATCTTAAATTATTAAAGAGACAACACCTGTAACCTTAACACAGCAAGCCAGTACGATTATTTAATGTTATGCCAGTTGGAAGGTGTTTCTTTCCATCACATTTGTGTTTGTTAAAATGCGTCTGAGATGCAAATCTTAATTTTGTGTCTCCTAAAAGAATTGTTTCGTCATCAAATGCTGTCCTTAATGTATCAAGTCAACTTATAAACATGATTCCTCAATTTGTTAATTCAAAAATATTCTTCTTTCGAAAAAATGTATGTATGTATGTATATATAATTAATAATATTAATATGAATTTAGGTCTTTTTTATATTTGGTAAAACTTGAATTTGAGTAGAAAGTTTTTTAAATTGGTGAACTTTTTTCTATTAGCTAAGTTATTTTACATATTTTTTTTATCTTTTTAAAAAAAATATCATATCCATTATATAGTTCCACACATAAAATGTACATGTCTCTTCTCATATATATTTTATCTCATATGTATATAGTTCGATGATAGAATATAATGATAAAAATCTCATATCGATAATGACCAATTTGCAATTTATCATTAAAGATGATCCTCAGTTTATAAATTGTGAATAAAAATTTAATTATCTCATTTTCTAATATTTTATCTTTTTCATCACAATTCATGTTATTAAAAAGGCTAAGTTTTTTTTTTCTCATTTAAACCTTTATGAAATATTAATTTAATATTTTCCACACTTAATTACTAGTGTGGGCTAAGTTGAGAAGCAATTATCATTTAGTTACGTTGACTGAGGTAAAACCCACCATATTACTGGAGTTGTTTTATATCAGTTTAGCAGAGTTAATATTTCTTCAAATTCCTAATACTTCTTCAAACTCACTTTGAATTTAGGTACACACACATTTGTAAGAATATATGTGAGAACACTTTTATACTTAAATCAATAATAAAGTGATAAAAATGGTGTAAGCATAAAAATAGTTGAATTTGAACACTTTAAATATCTATTTTAATAGGAAAAAAATATTCGATTTTATATTTCATAATGTCAACCTATTCACCTATTCACCAGTAAAAAAGAAACCTTTTATATTAAAATTTTAGAACACTTTGCATTATATCAAAAGTTGACGCAAATGTGGGAGATGTAACTTGATGTTAGAAATTTTTCTTAAGTCTATTTTCACGTCACATTAATCCAAAATTGATGAAAATATTTTTTTTAATATTTGTTATTTCTAATGATTTAATTTTAATTATATGTGTGTGAATACATGTATTTATATTTATATGTATTTTACATTTTAGGTTTGGGATGCTTTCAAAGAAAATATAACATTAAATTAATTGAATTCTACATAAATTATTATTATAATTATTGTAAAAGTTATTTTTATATTAAATATTATCATAATTAATGTAAGGAATTTATATTTCGTGATCCGTTCGGATATGGCTAATGTAGAAAATGATTTTTTTGATAGAGATTATTTTCCCAATCAATGTAGAAATGAATTATTTTTATCAGTCTTTTAGAAGAATAATATCATTTTTTTCGACTATTCCAACACACCTTTAAGCACATTTAAATTGCATTTTAGTTGTATTTAGTAAAATATATCAAATATCTTAAACTTAAAAAATAACTCGTCAAACTTCTAATCATTTAGCCATTTTGATATCAATATTGGTTTAGAAAAAAAAAAGAAAAAAAGAAGTAACGTGTGGCTAAAATCTCATTCTAATTCTAGATAACACTTGCCAGATTTCAGTGGATTGGATAATGCTATTATTATTTCAATAATTACATGCCACAATCTTATAATCATTTCAAGATTGAATATAACTACATACACGTCCTCATTTTGAATTTTACTGATGATAATGTTAAAATTCATAATTATTTTATCAATAACAGCGAAAATCTATTCAAATTTTTAAAATTTTAAAGAATTCTAAATTATTATTGAATGTTTCAATTTAAAAATTATAAAAGTATAATTCTTTAAAACATATTTTAAACTATCTTTTATGTTTCTTCAACATAAGAAATATTAAATATAATAATTGCAACACGGTAATGTAAATTAGGAACACGCTAATTAAATTTTGAAGTTAATTATAAGAATTCTTGCATATAAAATAATTACAATTTTTTTATTAAGCGGTCTAGGTCGAACATCATTCTTAATTTCTTTAAGTTTCTCACCACTTACCATAAATAAGCGGCCTGAGTCGAACATGACTCATTCGTTTAAAAAATCTCTTTAAGTTTTCCACCACTTACCACAAGTAAGCGGCCTGCGTCAAACATGACTCATTTGTTTAAATTTTTTTTTAAGTTCCCCACCACTTACCACAAGTAAGCGACCTAGGTCGAACATCATTTATCTGGTTTAATTTCTTTAAGTTTCCCATCACTTACCACAAGTAAGCAGCTTGGGTCGAACATGACTCATTCGTTTAAAAGAAAATTCTTTAAGTTCCCCACCACTTACCACAAGTAAACGGCCTGGGTCAAACATGACTCATTCGTTTAAAAAATTTCTTTAAGTTCCCCACCACTTACCACAAGTAAGCGGCTTGGGTCGAACATGACTCATTCGTTTAAAAAATTTTAAACTCCCCACCACTTCCCACAAGTAAGCGGCATGGGTCGACCATATTACTTACTAGCGTAAGCGGTCCACGACACAAATATTGGCCAAACTATAACGAATCTAATTCTTTAAAATACAAAGATGTGACCGATGGTCGGCTTGTGAGCGAAGTGGAATCCAGCCCTGAAGAAAAGGTGGAGAAGATGGCGACGGGGAAGGATACAAATGCCGAAGAGGTCGTGGCTGTGGAGGGGGATGCCGATGAAGCGACAACTTAGGATTATCATTTTGTATTGTGACCTACAATGACCACAAGAAACGCCGATTAGTTAACTCAAAGACAACATAGCACTAAAAATACAAAAAGATACCTTTTATATCAACAATTGGATGAATCAAATTATAAACCCTAACTAAACCCTTAGTGGACATCTTATCATTAAACTTCATCAGGGTATCCACCATCTCCCTGTCCGCCATCGACAACCTCTCCTTCTCCATATCCTTATATCGCCAGGGATTGTGGGTCCATCTGAAAGGGAGCTTAGTGCTCCCGTCATCATTATAAAAATACGACCACCCTGGCTCCTTCACCACCACCTTGAAGAAACCGTCTTTAAAGTGCTTGAAGGACTGGGTAAACGCATCCATCCTGTTTATACTCGACCGACTTATCAGTGACAACCAGGTTGTTAGACTCTTGGGCCGAGTATCGAAGAAATACAGAAATGAGTGTGGGGATGGCTGTAAATACAAAGCTTGGCAGGCACCCAAAATGCTAGTAGATATGCCCAACTGTTCGAATGCAGCTGAGTAGGGGCGACATTCAGCAAACGCAGCACCCCCATAGTAAAGTCGTCAAACGGCAACCTCACGTACAATTGTGAGAAGTGCCACATGTACATATAGACAAACTTCTCAACAGCCCCTTCTTGACTGTGGCATACACAGTCAACAACTTTAACCCTTTCCAAGGCCACGGTGTCCTTTCGAACACCCCTTTCGAATATAGGGATGCAATTTAGCCAAGACTTTAACAGCCACGACCATCTAAATAAGGAGTACTGTGTCCGCACATCCTCAGCCACCCACCTGTATCCCGCCTTCACCGGCCAATTGCTTTCTGCCAACTCTTTTAGTAGGTCCTCTCTAATTTTGGTCGTTGTCTCCATTGGGATCCTCCCTTCACCACCCAATTGACCCCTACTACCACTCATGGATTGACTCCCTCTGAACGATCACTCCCACTACCCAGACTAGATAAAGACACACTATCACTAACACTTGACATACCTTTTTTAGATAACAAGATGACGGTAGAGACAAGGAACGTAACAGACAGATCTCATGCAAACAGATGGCTTCCCTAAAATCTCACGCAAATGAACCAAAGTAAAATTCCTTTCTTCAGCGTTCGTATTTATAGCCAGCATCTCAAACGCTACAACTTTTCCCACCAAAAACAACAATCATATGAAGCGTCACAATGAATGCAAAACATCACAACACCCGAAATGGCGGTGCAAACCCCTCTGATTAGACCATCTGACATCTGGCACCCCTTCATCTACCATCACTACTCATGCTTTAGCCTTAACACTATTTATAACACTTAAAAGCTGGGGGACTGGTGAACTATATCTAGGTAGACCAAGGCAACCACACGGCCAAGACTACCTACATAAACCTCCACAAATAAAATTACTAAGTATATAACCAGTCAAGCAGAACCACATAGCGACCCAGGTCACCAGTCAAGTAGAAACACATAGTGGCCCAGGCCGCCTACTTCAAAGGAAAATGTGTAATAGTTCAATAACACTAAACTTAGAATATTGCAAACAAGGTCCCAAATACCAACAAAGGCCAATACAGGGCCTGACACTAGATCCAAACCCATCCAGGGCCCACATATCAGTCCAGCCCATAAGGGTGGCAAATATAATTAATAAACTCTATAAATACAGGTGGACCCCAACAATTAAGGGGTACGTTTTCATTAATCCCCTAATCCAAGAACAATGAAGCAATAAATAGAAATAAAAAACTATAAAAAATAATATAACTTAATTTCTTGAGACATTAATTATTATGATCAATGAACAAAATGAAATTATATGCAAAAATAGGTGTTCCAATATTCACTACTAAAAAAAATTCATATCTTCTGGTAATTTTATTTTGAAAATTTTTTCATAGAAAATATTTACAAATTTTGCAAGAAATATCTACCAATTTTCTTGTAAAATATTTTGTATAAAACATTTTTCGTAACAAATTTTGTAGAAAATACTTACAAATTTTATAATTTTGTAGGAAATGATTACTCACGAAGGATTACCTGCCAATTAAAATTCTTAAAAAAATGAAAAAAAAACTTTTATTGCAAATTTCTTTATCAAATTTGCAAGAAAAATTTCATGAAATATCATAATTTCTACTAGTGATTGGGTGTTAATATAAACCCTCTCCCCCCTCTCCCTCTCTCTCTCTCTATATATATATATATATATATATATATCACCATTTATGCAGTATCTTTAATTGTTCCAATTTTATTTTCTAAATTCATCCTTAATTCAATTGTGAGTTGATTCAATTTTATTATAAATAGTAATGTGAAAGAATACCCATTCTTAATAAAATAAATAAATTCTAATTTTTTTTATAAATAAATAATAGATAATATCCTCTACTTTAGTTTAATTAAATCATTACAAAAAAAATTTAATAACGATCAAATTTAAAAATAAAAATAATTAATTACTATATTAACTAAATTATAAATTATTTTATAAACTAAAATTTATTAATATTTAAAATAGTCTCTATCATTAATAAAAAATTATAATTAATTTATGAATTATAGCTTAAATTAATTTTTGGCATTAATCAACAAAATTTTAACTGTTAGTATTTTTAATTTTAAATTATTTTCTAATATTATTTATACATAAGGCTTTTGTGACCACAGTAATGACATTTGAATATAAATGTTGTTGTGATTTTAGTGAAAGATTAATCCTACAACAAAAGAAAAAATAAATTAAACAATTTAAAATTGATTTGATTGAAATGTATTTTACTCAATTTTAAAATAATCGAATATTTAATTATTTAGTTTGATTACTCATTTGTAATCATTATAGCTGCAAAAAGAAATGGAGATTTCCTTTTTAATTCATCTTCATAAAAACATTTTTTAGCACTTAGAGGTCAGGTTTTACAGAGGGGGTTTCATTGGGGAGAATAACACCAATGAGATCTGAGCCAAACCACATAAGACACTAACACTACTCTCAACCCAAAACCTTAAGGCAATGAGTTTATGGGTCTTTATTCTTATATAGTGCTCTACTTTCTCATTTCTGGTCAATGTGAGGGGAAGTCCCTTCAACCACATTGGTACACTCCCCCTCCAACGGAAGCTGCCCAACCACGAGTACTCCTTTTCTGCCCTTTTCTGTACTGCCGTTATTCTTAACGGGACACGCTTTACCTGGAACCCTTACCTGGGACCTTTGCCAGGAAGACTTTCGATACTAGGACCATACTGCACTCGTCTGAGCCGGTATTAACCATCGGCTTTGATACGACTTGTCAAGTTTATAAAGGAGAGGGTATCACTGGGAGAACAAAACCAATGAGATCTGAGCCTAACCACATAAGATACTGCAACTGTTAAGAATTCTGCAATGGGAGAACAACACCAATGAGTGCAACTGTTACTGCAGTTAGTAATTCTGCAAGTAATAGTAAGTTGAAGCTTGATAACATCCGTGACTTGATCTTAAGCGAAAATGTTCGCAGGAAAAGTTCAGGGGAATCTTCCAGTTCTAGTTCCGGTTCAGCATTGAGTACTGAAACTAGAGGAAGAAGTAGCCAGAAAGGTCGTAATCAAGGCTGAGGCAAATCAAAGTCTAGAGAGAAATCAAAACCAAAATTCCGGAATGATATCACTTGTTGGAATTGTCAAAAAAGGGGTCACTTTACAAATCAATGTAGGGCTCCAAGGAAGAACAACAATAAGAGGCAAGATGATGATCAATCAGCAAATGCAGCAACTGATGAAATTGAAGATGCACTATTATGTAGTCTAGATAGTTCTATTGACTCATGGATTATGGACTCAGGTGCATCATTTCATACTACACCTTCCTTAGAACTATTATCTAACTATGTTCCAGGAAAATTTGGGAAGGTCTACCTTGCAGATGGGAAATCTCTTGATATTATAGGAAGAGGTGATATCAATATCAGAACCTCTAATGGAAGTGTGTGGACTTTGAATAATGTCAGACATATTCCCGCCTTAAAGAGAAACTTAATATCTATAGGGCAGTTGGATGATGAAGGTCATTACACCACCTTTGGAGATGGACACTGGAAAGTAATGAAAGGTAATCTTGTTGTTGCTTGTGGGAAGAAGCGAGGATCTCTTTACATGATTGCAGATGAGGATATGATATCAGTTGCAGAAGTTGGCAACAGTTCCTCTTTGTGGCATCAGAGGCTTGGGCATATGAGTGAGAAAGGAAAAGTCTCCCTTTCAACCACTGAAGCTGAATATATAGCTATCTCAGAAACAACAAAAGAGATGATATGGTTGAAGAATCTTCTAAAAGAATTAGGAAAAGGGCAAGATGAACCTTCATTGTTCAGTGACAGTCAAAGTGCCATTTGTCTTGCTAAAATCCAATTCTTCACTCCAGATGCAAACACATTGAATTGAAGTATCATTTTATCAGAAATTTGATAAATGATGGAGATTTGATTTTGTTGAAGATTCTAGGTGTAGAGAATCTAGCTGATATGTTGATCAAGACTGTCACAACAACTAAGTTGAGGTTTTGCATTGCCTCAACTGGCCTTCGAGAAAATTGATGATGAAGGCACTACACTAGGTGGTAATGTAAATCAAACCCCAAGTGGGAGAATTGTTAATATTATGGTGCTTGATTTAGTCCCACATCGCTTAGAATAGTGAGATGTGATTCTCTATTTTACTATATAAGAGACTCTATGTAAAGCTTTAAGATACACCAAAAATACAAATACTTCCTAGTGTAGTCGTGGACGTAGGCATACACATTATACGCCGAACCACGTTAAATTCTTTGTGTCTATTTTTCTCTCCTTTATTCTTTTCTTTATTGCCTTGTTCCTAACATTAGACATTAATCTTTTTATTTGTTCTTAGTGAGACTAAAGGAAATTTAAATTATACATACAAAATAAAATGATTAAAAACTAGATGTGTTTGAATTAAACGAGGATATTTACGTATAAAAAATAAAATACACTTTTGTTTGAAACAATAGAAATATTGGAGTAAATCAAACCTCATATTTTTTTTTATCTTATGATTACAATTTTACATCACAACCTACCATTTCCATGATGTTTATATAAATAAATAATTATTATTTTTATTAATATTCTATGACAAGAAAATCTAGCACTAATACCAAATCTCTAGTTTGGGTCAAATTCAACAATCTTTATTAGGTTGATTCTATCTTCAGCAAACAACAAACAATTTGAAAACTTTAAGAAAGAAACAATTTTAATATAAAAAGTGGTACAAGTAACAAAAATAACGTGCATTCTTCATATTATAGTAACTTATAATAGGTAGAATTAGTTTATACGCAAAACGAAAAAAATTATGTAGTATTTTAATATTTAAATTAATCTTAATTTGTAAAGAGATTGATTTTACATTTTTCATTTGTTTAATTTGATTTCATGGGTGAACTAGTCAAAATGTATACCAAGTTAGTGAGCACGCAACTAAAAATAATTTTATGGGTGTTTATATTTCAGCTAGGAAATTCAATTGAATTGAATTCTAAAACAAATAAAAAAAAAAGAATTTGTTATAATTGTAAATTAACTTAAACTTGAGTTTGAAGTAGATTTCGGTTTGAAGCAAATTTGAAAAAAAAATGTCATTAAATATCTAATAAAATTTAAAAATTGATTTTGATGTTGAAATTCAACCCACTTGTTTGGACTATATTTTGAAATTGAATTATGAATTGATGGTGTTCACATTTTCACTACCTAAACCCTTCATGTGGGCCAGCATGCATGATTAATGCCGTGAATGAATGCATGCCACCTCTTTGAGTTAGGTTAATTACACTATGCATACTACTAAAAGAAAAATAAAAATAAAGGATATTTAGATAGTATTTAAAATTTAAAATTTTATATTAATTAAATATATAATCAAATTATGTATAATTATATATAAATAAGAATTTTCTTTTTAGTGTTTATATTTATTTTTAATTTTTTTAAAAATTAAAATAAATATTTTTTAAATATCATTTTTTTAAGTAATCGTTTGTTTAAATTTAAATATTTTTTTATTTAACATTTTTTTATAAAAATTTCCTATAAAATGATAAAAATTACTTATAATAAAATTATAAAAGTTATTTATATTTATTTTTATAATTATAATAGTAATAATAATAATATTATTATTATTATTATTATTAAAAATATATAATTATAATTAGATAAAATTATAATATATAAGTTAAATTAAACGTAAGTTAATCATATATACATGATTCAAAGACTCGTTCTAGTTCATTTATATTTAAGAAGATGCATATCTAGCATTGAAGCTAGTTTAAAAATATCAAATGCAATGGTTCTTTAAGGAAAAAAACCTTTTATTATGATGAACAAGATCATGAAATACCTTGGAGCTAATAATTTTTTTATTTATTCTTTTTTTCTGCATGAAATAGTTAAAACATTAAACAAAAGGAATTGTGTTGTTATTTTAGTCACAAAGTAACTAAAATTTACCTAGAGATTGTTTTGGTTGAAAGATCAAATTTAAACCATAATTGAATGATTTAAGTTTAAGTTAAATATATTAATTATGTATGCCAAACTTGTTTGGTTAAACTTTGTTGTTATGAAGTTGAATTAATAAAGACTTCATGATGAAAGAGTAATAAGCAATCACTGTATTCTAATATTTCACATTGTTATGAAGGAAGTTTTTGGGAATAATTTGAAGTAAAATTGAAATTTTTGTTAGGTGTTGAACATGTTCTATGGATTTCTATCAATAGAGTAGTGCAAGAAAGGTGTACATACATGTCAAAATCCATCAAACCATTGGCAAGAAATTAGAGTGTTTGGTATACAGAAGAAGGTGAAAAAACAAATCTTGAGCATGAAATAACTAGTAAGAATGTCATAATTAGCTACACTTCTAGAAAATATTTTATGGAAAAAAGAAGATTTGGTAGGATTTGAGATGGATAATCCTTAACAACAATTATTTCACTTATTCATATATAATTACTCAAAAAATCCAAAACAGAAATTTATTTTATTTTATAATATGGAAAAATAAAATAAAAATAAAAATATATTTATAAGTTAAAATAAACTATTATTTTATAAAAGTCCTCTTATATTACTTGTCTGAACTTTTAAATTTAAAATGTGTATAATTTAGTTTTAATCAAACACACTCCTAGTATTCAACTTTTCTAAACTCTACCTCAAATGATTTAGTCAAAGAATAAAGAAAAGTGGTAATTAATGAAATGTGGGAAGAAGGTGGAGTTATGTTATGCGACATGAGACATGACTTATCTGTTTGTATGATTTCTGGTAATCCCTACACTTATTATAATTGATTATTGTTTCTCTTTTATAACAAAAAATGTTCTAAATATACTTAAATTGAACATAATTTAAACTCAATTGAAGATTGTATATATGGAACATCCCAAATAAAGAGAAAAAGATTGATGGGATTTTTTTTTTAAAAAGATAAACAAGAGAGATTTATCACTTTTAATATGGGTTGTCCATGAATAAAATATCTCGGTCAATCTATTAAGAAGTGTACTTTAAATCTAATTCAACGTCACAAAATTATTTTGTAAAGTAAAATTTGCACCTACTTATGTACTGTAATCTTGTTTTTTCTTTTTATTTGGGACATATCGAACTTAAAACTAGACATTAATGGATGGTTCAATGATAAGTGAAACTTTATGTCCAACAAACACAAATTTCACTATGATAGGCATTAAATAATGACTCTGATATTGTATTAAGAAGTAAATTTTAAACCTAACTCAATCTCACAAAATCGATTTGTAAGGTGAAGTTTGTACCCACTTATATACTATAAACTCAACTTATCTTTAGTTGACATGAAACTTTAAAAAAGAAAAAACTTTAAATATAATGTTTTCATTTATGTCAAAAATACTTGTTCAATCCTATCTATTGTTGGACCTTAGAACGATAAAATATTGGTTATTATCTAAGTTCGACATCAAGATAAATTTAAGTGCAATATCATTGTTGGATTACTGTATAAGTGATAAGCTTGACCACTTTTGAGATATAAATTGTTTATGTAATGGACATGCCAAAAGAACACAAAATGGCATGACAAAAGAATTGAAATTAAGAAAATTCACTCCTAGTATAAATTCCTTGGACAAATTAATTGATAGCTATCCACCTAAATAGAAACATGAGTGGTTATTTTTATCAGGATGACCAGAAAATGAGATAAATTGAAGAACTTAACTAAATTTTAAAAAATATTCAAGTAATCGAACCCAATTATAGAGTTATTTAAAAATGACATTAATGTTTGAGTGAAATTTGCAAAACTTAACATGTAATATACTATTTTTCAACTACTTGAATATTCCGAATTGTATGAAATATTATTAGCACAAACCTTATTTTAAAATATATTTTTCCTATCCATAAGTTATAATTAAGTTTAATTTTCAGTATTTCTGTAACAATTTAATTTCTAAAAACTAAACTAACAAACAAAAATTTAATTAAGTATTAGTTTGGTTCATTTCAAATTTTTCTTATGGTTTTTGTTTAATTATGAGTTCTAGAAGAAGGATAAAGTCACCCATTTACCAATTTCGCATGATATTCTCATTTATAGTCAAAGATTTCTTTGACCAGGAATGTGAATGCATAACATAAGGAATCTAAGTGTGAAATGCTGTTCATTTTATTGATGTTATTTGTTGTTATTACAAGGATTTTTTCTAATAAAGAAAATCCCGCTGAAATAAATGGTGGGAGTTGAAACCAAATTCATCAATTATGATACTGGATTAGTCTTAATTGTTCATACTTTAAAGGCTTAATATTTTTTTTTTCTAGTATTTGTAGTAAAAAAGTCTTTCCTCAATTTTTTTTATTCAATGGTTCCCATATTTATTTATTAGAAAGAGTGTGATTTATTGCGATAGATTAATGTTTATATTTTGTTATAAGATGATGATTTGATATGATCAATATTTTTCATCTTGCAAAAGCACAAATTTATCTACAATTTATCATTCCAAGAGTAGTTATTGTTTAGAATATTTAAAAATGTTTTCTAATAGAAGATTTAAGAAGAAAATGAAATTGTAGATATTTATAAAACTAATTTCATCACTTAAAATTGAGTAATTTCAAATTCAATTATAAGTAATATGAATATGAAAATTTTATACTATTTATTCTCTGTATTTTGCAACCATTCTTAAATAATTCTTTTCTAAAAAATAGTAAAAATATAAATATTTGTTATACCCAAAATCCAATATCTTTGGTATGAGTTTATTTATACAACTTTATCTTAATATTTTTGTCCAACAAGTCATATTTTATAAGAAAACATATAATTCCAATAATGTTCAAAAATATTTTTATATAATTACTTCGCAAGAAAATCAATCAATAACTTGAAAAATAAGAGTTTTTCGTGTCAAATATTTTTTCAATGTTTATAACTTCCGATACATATAAGGAAGTGCGACCTTTTATGCATAACTTTAAATCAGGATTGACTTAAGGGTAAAACGAGTAAATCACTCGCTTTAGGCCTCAAATGTAAGAAGGCCTCAAATGTAAGAAGGCCTCAAATCGTTTTTTTACTACTAATATTTTTCTATTAAATTAATTATAAAATTATGTTTAAGAAAAAAAGTCTCAAAAAGTTTTTTTGCACTAATTAATATACCTATATTAAACTAATTATAAAATTATGTTCATGATAAAAAAGGCCTCACAAAAATATTTTATTACTAATTTAACTCTATTAAATTAATTATAAATTTATGTTTGATAATAAAATTTAATAAAATTATTATTAGTGTATGCTAATTTTTTTGGTAGTAAAAATGATAATTAATGAATTAAAACATATTTTTGGTAAATTATAATTTGTTTGCAAGAAAGAGAATGATTAGTTATATTTATTCTCTTATAATCAATATGAATTATATTTTCTTCTTTAATCTCTTTATGACTTCTCTTACCTCTCCTTACTTTTTTTTTTCTTCTAATAGTATTTTTTCTAGGTTTTTGGTAGATTACATCTCTTAAATCTCTTGAATCTCATGTTGCCCGTGTGTACCAATTTACATCCTCATTTCTGGTTAGTATGTTTTTTCTTTCTATTTGTGTTGTTATTTTTATTCTCTTTAGGATTTGTATTAGAATTAAAGATATGTTTCTTTTGCTCAATTTTTTTTTTATACTTGATTTACGGGTTTCGAGAATTTTTTTTTGCATATATCTCGAGGAGAAACTGATTTCTTTTACAAAATTATTAATTAGATTATGGTTTAATCTATTGGTGGATAATAGATTAAGTTGAGTTTTCTGTAGAAAGATAATTCAAGTTTAGGAAAAAAAAACTTATTATCAAGTTTAGAATAACAATATTTTTTTAAAATTATTTTTATTAATGATTAATCTTAAAATAAATAACTTTGCAAGTTTGTGAACAAGTTGAAACATAAGAAGGATAAAGAAACTTGAGACTTCAAGATATTGAAAGTCTACTATCGAATTTATTTTCTTGACAGAACCAAATTTTATTGTGTTAATTCAGTTGTTTTATATATTTATCTTTAGTAGTGTTTTATATATTATCATTTTTATTTAATATGAAAATATATAGATACGTCAACTAAAAATTTGAATTAGGTTATTCAAATCAAAAGAAAAGAAGATTTAAGACTTTAATTGTATAACAAAAAAGAGTTATGAACAAAAAAGAGCAAATGTCTTATGTATTACGGTGTGTAGATATTTCATTTTTGTAAGAATGCTTAAACCTTGAAAAATCTTTATATAAAAGGATAAACCAACTGAAATTTTTAATTATATAAAAGGATAAATTCTTCTCCAAATGTATATATAACTTATAAAATAATGTTAACAATTTTAGTGTCAGTTGTTTCAGCTGAAAATAGTTTTTCAAATATAAAGATAATAAAAATTTATTACATATTAAAGATCAACAATGTCTCAAGAAAGAAGTGTTAAATGAAATTAATTATGACAATTTAATAAATAATTTTACATAAAAAAGCTAAAAAATAAATTTTAAATAAAATGCCTCATTTTTTAAGTTTGTTTTAAGTAGGGATGTCAAAAATATCTGTACCCGTGGGTATCCGCGGATAAAACCCGTAATGAATAAGAAATGAATATTAAAAATGGATACCCGCTACCCGTGGGTACGAGTATTTTTGATACCCGCATATTAACGAGGCGGGTACGGGTATCATAGTATCCGTATCCGTGGATACCCATACCCGCGAAAATTTAATTCACAAAAATACCCATATATATATATATATATATTAGTAAAAAACATTTTGTCCTAATTTTTTATAAGTTGCACATCTTGTCTTCTGTCTTCATTCTTCCAACTTCTTCAAGTATTGGTACGTTGTCTTCTTTCAAGTACATCCCTTAACATTTTTTTCTTCTCCTTCTTTGAAATTGGGCATATACATCAAACCATATATAGATAGTGACGTTTATGGTATGCTTGTTGTCAAATGATGGAATCAAAATAAGAATATTTGG